>Ga0206126_10005863_pt1 | contig 11100 bp, 7 predicted proteins | sample Helgoland_Spring_5_FD_148621 | JGI IMG/M metagenome (GOLD analysis project Ga0206126, IMG submission 148621) | Pelagic subsurface seawater microbial communities from Kabeltonne, Helgoland, North Sea - Helgoland_Spring_Bloom_20160412_1 | ecosystem: Environmental > Aquatic > Marine > Epipelagic ...
TGTTTTCTTTGGCGGTATATTGGTAGAAAGCGTCAAATTTAACATAGTCACTAACTAAATAGGTGATTTTTGGGTTAAGCCTATTTTGGTTAATATTGAAGTTTTTACTCACAAAGTTTTCACTAAAGCTTTCGTTATTTTCATGGGTGCCTAAAACATTTATTAACCAAGTAGTATAGATTTTATGATTAAAATTTAGTTGATGACTTTTCAAAGATGTTTCGATGAATCCAAATGACAGCGTATTTTTTAATTTATTAGATAAATAAGTGTAAGAGGTGGTGTAATGCTGTTTCCCCCTATTGAAAAATAGAACATTTCTAAAATTTAGCTGTAAGCCTAGTTGATTGCCTGAACCTCCTTTAAATGGATTCAAATTGAAATTATTTCCATCGCGCTTCGCTTTGCGATCAATAAGATAGGAGGTTTGATTATATAGACGTGTCAAGAAATTAGGTTGCTCTGCATTTTTGACCTTGAGTTGTTTTGGATTTATTGTGAGTGTTTGACTTAATCTATTTTGATGTGTTTTTATAAATACTTGATTTGGTAGTAACACTCGGATGTATTTTCCTTGGTCTTGATATTGAGCAATTTCAAACTCTTCAAGCTCTTGAATGTCATTATTATTATAATCAATCCACGTGTAAGCTCCTTGCCCTGCCTCCACTTCAATATAGGTAAAGTCCTGTTGTGGAAGTGTTCCAGAATTTGTGTCAAAAAGGGTGTTAAAAGTAATAACTTGTTTGAGGAATTTTTGATTGTATTGTAATCTAGAGTTTAATGATTGTTCGTTTGGAATTGATTGATCTTCTGATTTTAAAGTTCTGTAATTTATAAATATATTGAAATTGGTATTGTTATTTTGAATGATATTTGATTTTACGTAATAGGTGTTTGATGTATTAACTCTTTTTAAAGAGTTATTTCTAAGACTGTCATTTATTCTTTTTTTGAAACCAATTTCAGCAAATACTTTAGTACTATCCCCAATTCCTGTAAACACTTCATAGGATTTAAATCGCTGACTCAGTAGTGTTAGTTGGTTAGTTAATTTTTCTTTTTGTTCATTGTCTTCAATCGATAGACGTGCACCAGCCCATCCTTTCTCAAACTTTTTAGTGAGTTCATTACTTGAGCGCAGGAAAGAAGAGTTGTTAAACGTTGAATTTGTAGTTAAAAGACTCGTATTTGATCTAAATTTAAAATTATGTAATGAAATATTTGCTAGAAAAACATGTCGATTACCGTTAAAATTTGAACTATAGTTCAGATGTTCATAAAAATAGTTAATTGATCCTTTCTGAGCGTGTTCGAGTTGTAGTCCAGAAGTGAAGAGTAATTGATTTCCTGTTTGAGTAGTAATTAAACTGCCTGTTGGTTGCGCCAAGTTCCAGTCTCTATTAAATTCGGCATTATATAAACCCTCTATATTTCTAAAATTCTCCTGTATGTAGTCAGAATTAATAGTTAAATCTAGATTCCATAAGCTGTCATTTTTTATCATCTTTTGAGTAATTTCTAGCTTACATGCAAATCCATTATTATTGGAGTCGTCAAGATTAGAAAAAAGATTCAGATCATTTTTACTACCAGCAATTTCAAAATCGATGGTTGTTTTATCATGAGGTTTATAGTGACCATTAATAATAGCCATTTGAAGTTTTACTGGAGCGATTAATCGAATTACAGGGGCATAATTACCTTGTGGAACTCCCGAAACAGGAGCGATATACTCATAGATGTTTGCAATTGCATTAGTAGTACTTATAATATAATTCCCTTGGTTTTCACCAACTAGACTAAAGCGCACATTAAATAGATCATCTTCTAAATTATTTGAGAAAACAAAGACTTCGTTGCCATCAATAATTTCTTTCTTATATAAAATTCTATTTTCATTGTAAGCTTCAGGAATTGCTGAAGGTGCCACCATTAAATCCCTATCATCTCCAGCATTAGCTAATAATTGAACTTGTTCTTCTGATAAATTTTGCTGTAAGGGTTGATTTTTAGCATCATTTTCACTGTAAATTGAAACACCTACTTCAAGTCGCTCTGTTTTGTGTCTTGCACTACTGTAGGCAACTAGTCGTGAGTAATTTCTGTCGCTAAATTGATAATCAACGGTAATCCTCATCTCTGAAGTAATTGGAAATGTTGGATTAAAAATAAGTTCTCCTGCATTGTAATCAATGATGTAATCTTTATTTTCACCTCGTTCAACAACTACGCCATTTACGTACACGGTTTCACTTCCTGAAACAATTAACACAAATAATTCGCCATTACTTCCCTGAAGCTTGTAAGGGCCTTGATTACCCTCTTGAGCAGTAAATTGACTTGTGGTAAATTGTCCTCTCACAATGGCTCCTGCCGCTGAGGCAGTGGTAACACTTGATTCATTTTTAAAATTTAGATTGATACCGAGTCCCTGAACTCTTTTTGAAAACGCCCCAAAATAAGAGGTTTTGTTTTCAAGATCGATATCACCAGCTCTTATGTTCCAATTATTACTTGATAATTCTATAAAAACTTGGTCAAACTCGTCCAATCTTTGCGAATATCCGCTTTCTTGTAAAGGAATATTGGCGTCCTGAATGGATGCTTTTAATGACACCTTATCATTGAGTTTTCCCGTTATTTGCAGATCGAGTTCACTGTTTAAAACAGAATTTTGATTATTACCCACAGTAACACCCCTTGAAATACTTCCAGAGGTGCTAAGACCGTCAAATGGGATAAAATTTTTAGTTTCACTAGGTTGTGATAATCTATAAAGTTTATTTAAATCATCAGTATTATCAACAACAATAGACTCATCAAGTTGCCGATATGTTTTAGTAATATATTCGGGAAACCTTAAATATTCAATAATTAAGGAGTCTGTGTCAAGGGGTTTTTTAAATGTAATTACAGCTTTTTTGAAATTAACACGGTAATAAGAAGTGTCTACAAGAGCTTTATTCTTTAATTTGACTTTAAACCAACTGTTATTGATGCTAATAGAATCAATATTTATTGTGTCATTGAAGTGAACTTTTTTACTCCTGTAATTTGAAACAGTGTTTTGTGCAAACATGCTACATCCAAGGCAAAGTATTAAAAGCGTAATGATAGATCTCATGTAGTTATATAAACTTAAAACGCATTAAATTATTTTGTTAATAGTTTTCGTTAAAACTGCTTTAAATTTATAGTGTAAAAGTAAGGCATTATTTAATTTAGCTAAAATTCGAACAAATCGTATGAAAATTATTTCCTATAACGTTAATGGAGTTAGAGCAGCTGTGAATAAAGGTTTTGTAGACTGGTTAAAAAATACAAATCCTGATGTGATTTGTTTACAAGAAATTAAGGCACTTAAAGAACAGCTAGATGTTACCATATTTGAAAATGCTGGTTACAAATACCATTATTGGTTTAGCGCACAAAAAAAAGGGTATAGCGGTGTTGCTATTTTAAGTAAAACAAAACCAAAGCATGTAGAGTATGGAACAGGGATAGAAACAATGGATTTTGAAGGACGAAATTTAAGAGTTGATTTTGATGAAATTTCAATTATGAGTATGTATTTACCTTCAGGAACCAATAATGAAAGATTAGATTTTAAATTCAATTATATGGATGAAATTCAAGACTATCTATCACTATTGACAGAGCAAATCCCAAATTTGGTAGTATGTGGAGATTATAATATTTGTCATGATGAGATAGATATTCATAATCCTAAAATGAAAAATGTATCAGGGTTTTTACCAGAAGAAAGATCTTGGTTAGGGGCATTTATTCAGAGTGGTTTTATTGATTCTTACAGATATTTACACCCTACAAGGCAAGAGTTTAGTTGGTGGAGTTACCGTGCAAATTCAAGGGCTAATAATAAGGGTTGGCGTTTAGATTATGCGATGGTTTCAAAGACATTACAAGAAAAAATTAAAAGAAGCGTTATACTCACTGAGGCAGTTCATAGTGACCATTGTCCAATCTTAGTAGAAATAGATAAATAACACAAAATATGTTAAATAAATTTTTTTTAATAATCACAACCTTAGTATTAACAATTTCGTGTGTTTCACCGAAAGTTTATAAGAATTTAGAAACTAAGTATTCAAATGTGAAGAAGGAGTATGATTTGCTTTCTGAAGACTATGGTAAATTACAAAACACGTTAGCAGGACTGGAGAAATCCTTGGCCGGCTTACAGGCAGATTACGATAAAACTCTTCAACAACGAAATAAGTTTCAAAATGATTTTGATGTCCTCAAGGTTAGTTATGATAATTTAAAAGCGTCTTATGATGCCTTGGAGCAAAATAGCACAAAGGCCATTGCAGAAAATTCAAGAAAAAATAGAGAACTTTTGGCGCAACTTGAGGCAAAAGAACAAGCTCTTGCTTCAGAAAGCATGAGGTTAAACACACTAGAAAAAGAATTAGAGGCTAGGTCAAATCGTATTGTAGAGCTGGAACGGGTTATTGCGATGAAAGACAAAGCGATGACAAATTTAAAAAATGCAATTACCAAAGCTTTAACGGATTTTGAAGGTAAGGGATTAACAATTGAGCAACGCGATGGAAAAGTTTATGTTTCTATGGAGAATAAATTATTATTTAGGTCTGGAAGTTGGGCGGTTGGTAGTCAAGGGCGTCAAGCGGTTGAGCAACTTGGAAAGGTGTTAGCAGACAACCCAGACATTGCTATTTTAATTGAAGGCCACACAGATAATGTGCCATATAAAGGAAACTCACAGTTGAGTGGTAATTGGGATTTATCCACAAAACGCGCAACCGCCATTGTCAATATTTTGAGAGAGAATCTCAATATTTATCCAGAAAATTTAACAGCAGCTGGCAGAGGAGAGTATGCGCCGATAGCTTCCAATGATACAGCAGAAGGAAAAGCAAAAAACAGGCGTATTGAGGTTGTTTTAACACCCAAACTTGATGAATTATCAAGGTTACTAAATGAGAAATAGTATCATAACAGCGTGATAAAAATACGATGAATATATAGTAAGTTAGATGAATGTGTATGCTTGTGCTATCACGTCACAGAAACTTATTAGATACAAGTTACTGTTTTCTAACAACGAGCTTACTAACATTTAAATTTGAATTAACTAGAATCATAACATAGATATAATTTACAAATGAAATATACCACCTTACCAGATACCGATATAAAAGTTAGTAAAATTTGTTTAGGGACCATGACATGGGGGAATCAAAATACAGAATCTCAGGGTCATGCTCAAATGGATGCTGCATTTGAAAAAGGAGTCAATTTTTTTGATACAGCTGAATTATACCCTGTACCTGCAGAAGCAAAAACGAGTGGTAGAACTAGTGAAATAATAGGTTCTTGGTTTAAAAAATCAAATAATCGAAGCAAGGTTGTTCTAGCTAGTAAAATTGCAGGACCTGGAGATTATACTGCTCACATCAGAACTAATGGATTTGTGAAAGGAATAAAAGATGCTGTGGAAAAGGAATTAAAAAGATTGCAAACAGATTATATTGATTTGTTTCAATTACACTGGCCGGAGCGAAGTACCAATATGTTTGGTATACGAGATTATAACCACAATCCAAGTGATCCTTGGAAAGATAATTTCAAGAAAATTTTACAGGTTCTTGAAGAGGTTATTAAAGAGGGAAAAGTACGTCATGTTGGCTTATCAAATGAAAAGGCTTGGGGTACTATGCGCTATTTAGAGGAGTCTAAGCAGCATGATTTGCCAAGAATGATAACCATTCAGAACGCTTATTCATTACTCAACAGAATATTTGAAGGAGACACAGCAGAGGTTGCTATGCGTGAAAATATAAAATTACTAGCATATTCTCCTTTGGCTTTTGGTGTGTTGTCAGGAAAATACATTAAAGGCACCGCCGCAGATAATGCGAGGTTAAAGTTATTTCCAAGATTTGCAAGATATAGCAGCGAGCAATCCACAGAAGCCGCAAAAGCTTACTTAAAGCTAGCTGAAGAGAACAACCTGAGCTTGGCAAAAATGTCCTTGGCCTTTGTGACACAGCAACCGTTTGTGTTGAGTAATATTATTGGAGCTACAAGTCTGGAGCAGCTTGAAGAAAATATTGATAGTATTAATGTAGAATTAGACAAAGATTTGTTGGCAAAAATAAACGATATTCATGCTAGAATCCCTAACCCTGCACCTTAGTAATCTATTGTTATTCTGTATTAATTAGATTTTGAAAAAGTTTTTTTAATAATAATATCTTATGGTATAAAACCAAAAAAGCCTCTCCACAACTGGAAAGGCTTTTTTTATAATTGTATTGTGTTACCATCTTTATCTTTAAAGTGGTACTCTAGATATGTGTAAGCATCTCTTGGTAATATTTTCACCCATTTTTTGTGCTCAAAATACCATTTTGAACGCATTGATGGAAAACCTTTAGTTAAAAAGGCTGCTATAAAGGGATGTGTGTTTAAGGTCACCTTGTTATAGTCTTTTTTAATTAGTCTGTCTAAATCTTGTTTGATTTTACCAACTATTTTAATTGGTGCTTCAACCTCTTGCCCATTTAAACCGTTTGGATTTTCTTCTCGGGTTTTAATGTTCATTTCTGGTCTTACGCGTTGTCTTGTTATTTGTATCAAGCCAAATTTACTTGGTGGCAAAATTTTGTGCTTTGCTCTATCATCTTTCATTTCATCACGAAGATGATTGTAAAGCTTCTTTCGGTTTTCAGCTCGTCCCATATCAATAAAATCAACAACGATAATACCTCCCATATCACGCAAGCGTAATTGTCTGGCTAATTCTGTTGCTGAAATTAAATTAACTTCTAGTGCTGTATCCTCTTGGTTTGTTGCTTTATTAGATCGGTTACCACTGTTAACGTCAATAACATGAAGTGCTTCAGTATGTTCTATTACTAAATAAGCTCCTTTTGCCATTGAAACAGTGCGTCCAAAGGATGTTTTTATTTGCCGCTCAATTCCATATTTTTCAAATACTGGAACATTGCCTTGATGCAATTTTACAATTGATTCTTTTTTGGGTGCAATTTTTTGCACATAATCTTTAATTTGAATGTATAGCGCTTCATCGTCTACAATGATGGAAGTAAAAGTGTCATTGAATATGTCTCTCAGTATTGAGGAGGCCTTATTCATTTCACCTAAAACTTTACTTGGATGATGAGCTCTATAGAGTTTTTTACACATTGCTGTCCAACGAGTGAGCAGATTTTGTAAATCTCTATCTAGTTCCGCTACTTTTTTGCCTTCTGCTACGGTACGAATGATTACACCAAAACCTTTCGGAGTAATACTTTTAACCAATCGTTTTAATCGTTCTTTTTCTTCTTTACTTTCAATTTTTTGAGAAATTGAAATACGTTCAGAAAAAGGGACTAAAACAATGTATCGACCAGCTATGGACAACTCCGAACTAATTCGGGGTCCTTTGGTTGATATTGGTTCTTTTACAATTTGCACTAATACAGATTGATTTGATTTTAAAACGTCGGTAACTTTGCCGTTTTTATCAATATCTTTTTCAAATGGGAAATTTCTTAAAGAATAATCTCTAAGTTTACCTGTGCTTACACGTTTAACGAATTTTAAAAGAGAAGGAAGTTTAGGTCCCAAATCATGATAATGCAAAAATGCATCTTTTTCATAGCCTACATTAACAAATGCAGCATTGAGCCCTTGGACAGATTTTCGAACTTTGGCAATAAACACATCACCAACAGAAAAATTATTGTCATCCTTTTCTTTTTGTAATTCAATAAGTTTTCCATCTTTTAATAAGGCAAAATCAACAGCATTAGAACTTGAACGAATGATTAGTTCTTTATTCATATAGTTAATTTTTATCCATACAATTAAGTACAGATGGATTATACATATTTTTTGATCACAGGTCCCGAAAATTCGGGAAATTACGGTAAATTCACAAGGTTACTAAGGTAAAAGTATTTTCCGTTGTGAATTAAATGTCAAAGAACGTTCTTTTGATAAACTGAAAAAGTAGTTAAAAACTACTTTTTCATACTATTTTTTCTTGTGACGATTAGCACGCCTTCTCTTTTTACGCTTGTGCGTAGCTACCTTGTGTCTTTTTCTTTTCTTACCACTTGGCATAAATGATTTTTTTAAAATTAATACTTTTTTCGATTGTTATTTTACTTTAACATTGGCCTTCACACTTTCTACAAATACTTTTGCAGGTTTGAAGGCTGGTATGTTGTGAGCAGGAATTTTAATCGTTGTGTTTTTAGAAATGTTTCTACCCGTTTTCTCTGCATGAGCAGGAATTTTAATCGTTGTGTTTTTAGAAATGTTTCTACCCGTTTTCTCTGCACGAGTTTTAACGATAAAACTACCAAATCCTCTTAAATAAACGTTTTCACCACTTTCAAGTGAACTTTTAACTTCATTCATGAATGTCTCTACAGTTGCTTGGACATCACCTTTTTCAATTCCTAATTTCTCAGAAATTTGAGCTACAATATCAGCTTTTGTCATTATTAATTAGTTTTTAGGGTTGTTAATTATAAGGGATGCAAATATATGTATTTTAAAATCAATATTTCTATCCTAATTCATTAAAATTTAACGATATAAACGTTTATTTTTGCCTCAGTCATTGAAAATAAAATGAATTTTACCCAAATTTTAATAGATTGGTATTCAATTTATAAACGAGATTTACCTTGGAGACAACATAAGGAGCCCTATTTCATTTGGCTCTCTGAAATTATCATGCAGCAAACCCAAATTGCACAAGGACTACCGTACTATATAAAGTTTACAGCTGCTTATCCGACTATTTTTGCACTTGCCGCAGCTGATGAAGAAACAATACTAAAATTGTGGCAAGGTTTGGGGTATTATTCTAGGGCTCGAAACTTGCATGATACAGCAAAACACATTGCATATGAATTAGATGGTGTATTCCCTGAAGATTACGATTCACTGATAAAACTCAAGGGTGTTGGAGATTACACTGCGAGTGCTATTGCCTCAATTTGTTATGATGCTCAAACAGCTGTTGTTGACGGTAACGTTTACAGAGTACTTAGTCGTTATTTTGGAATTCATATACCTATTAATTCATCAATAGGAATTAAGTATTTTAAAGAATTAGCTCAATCGTTGCTGCCAAGAAACAATGTTGGCAATTATAATCAAGCAATTATGGATTTTGGCTCAAGTCAATGTAAACCAAATAACCCAGATTGTTTAACATGTCCTTTAAACAATGGATGTATGGCTTTAAACAAGTCACAGGTTAAAACGCTTCCAGTAAAAGACAAAAAGATAAAAATTAAGAAAAAGTTTTTTAATTTTTTGGTATTTCTCTCAGAGGAAGGTGAAACAATTTTAGAAAAGCGCACGAGTGACGGTATCTGGAAAAACATGTATCAATTTCCGCTAATTGAATCCAAATCAAAATTGTCTACCACAAATTTTGAATTAAGTAAAGGGATTAAACAAAGATTACCCCAAACGCACTATTCCATTACTTTATTTAATGAAAAAGAGATTGTTCATAAATTATCACACCAACATTTGTATACGAGTTTTTGGATAATAAACGTGAAATCAATTAAAAATAATGCTATCTCAACAGAGATTATACATAAATATCCTGTTCCGATTCTAATTAGTCGTTTTATTGATTCCTTTGGCTTTTAAATGAATTATTAAATTTTGAGTATTTTTAAGAGAGTATCATAAAAACCATTAATTTTGAGTTATAAGTAAATCTAAATTATAATTATGTCAGGAACATTAAACAAAGTCATGCTTATTGGGCATTTAGGGGATGGAGTAAAAATGCATTATTTTGATGGAGGAAATTGTATTGGACGTTTTCCTCTTGCAACAAACGAAGTTTACACAAATAAGCAAACAAATGAACGCGTCACAAATACTGAATGGCACAATATTGTTGTTCGAAATAAAGCCGCTGAAATTTGTGAGAAATACCTTAGTAAAGGAGATAAAGTTTACATTGAAGGTCGTCTCAAAACGCGTAAATGGCAGGATGACAAAGGTCAAGATCGCTATTCAACAGAAATTCATTGCACAGAATTTACATTTTTAAATAATCGTAATGATAATTCTGAGTCTCTTGGTCAATCAACATCTCCTGCAACGAAGCCTGCTCAAAGCGATCTTGTGGACACTAATGATGATTTGCCGTTTTAATTTAATTGAAAGCTTATAAAATTGGACCCTGAACCCATCAGTTTATTTTTTAATGTTTTAGAATTTGAAACGTCAGTGATTATTGGGGTAATTCTACTCTTAGTACTACTGCTATTCTCAGCATTAGTGTCAGGAGCTGAAGTGGCACTTTTTTCTTTAACCCCTACAGATTTAAATGAGAACTCAGAAAATTACTCAAAGCGTTTAGACATTATTTCAAAATTACTAGACAGCCCAAAGAAATTACTTGCGACGATTCTTGTTGCCAATAATTTTATAAATATTGCAATTGTTCTCTTATTTGCTTATCTCGGAAACTTTATTTTTGAAGATATTTCTTCTTTACTGATACGCTTTATTGTCGAAGTGTTACTTGTCACCTTTTTGATTTTATTTTTTGGAGAAATATTGCCAAAAATTTATGCGAGTAGAAATAGAATTAAGTTTGTAAAATTCATGGCATATCCTTTGAGATTTTTGGATATTATTATTTCACCATTAAGCCTTCCGATGAGGCGTGTAACCATTGCGATACAGAAAACACTTGGAAAACAAAAATCAAGCTTAAGTGTTGATCAGTTATCCCAAGCTTTGGAATTGGCAAGTGAAGATGATACCACAAAAGAAGAGCAAAAAATACTACAGGGAATTGTTTCTTTTGGCAATACAGACACAAAGCAAGTCATGCAGCCAAGAATTGACATTTTCGCATTGGATGAATCTTTAAAATTTTCGGAAATATTTCCTGATATTATTAAAAATGGATTTTCGAGAATTCCTGTTTTTAAAGATAACATAGACACTATTGTAGGTGTTCTTTATGCGAAAGATTTACTTCCTCATTTAAGTAGGAAGGAATTTAATTGGAATTCCTTATTAAGAGCACCTTTTTTCGTCCCAGAA
>Ga0206126_10005865_pt1 | contig 11097 bp, 11 predicted proteins | sample Helgoland_Spring_5_FD_148621 | JGI IMG/M metagenome (GOLD analysis project Ga0206126, IMG submission 148621) | Pelagic subsurface seawater microbial communities from Kabeltonne, Helgoland, North Sea - Helgoland_Spring_Bloom_20160412_1 | ecosystem: Environmental > Aquatic > Marine > Epipelagic ...
GGTGAGACTTGAATCGCCATCGTGCACAATAAATCGCCGGCGTTGCAACCGATTTTCACTTGGGCAAAAAATACCACAGGCATCATGAAAATGAGATGCTCGGAAGATTTCTGCGGCCTCTTCAACACACTCAAGGGGCAAGGATCCAAAAGGGAAGGCAAAACTGGTGGCGGGCTGACCGATGATTTCGGTCAGGATTGTTTGGCACGTCGTCACTTCGTCCCGGAGGGCAGTTGAATCAACTCTTCCCAAATGAATATGGTGATGGGAGTGTCCGCCGATTTCCATTCCATGTTGATGCAACTCGAGCAATTCGTCGCGATTCATCAAATCTACAGCGCTTCGACCTTCTTCTACGTCCCAATCGTTTTGACCTCCAATGTGGGCTGTTGGCATGTAAAAAGTGGCTTTCATGCCTCTTCGTATGAGCTCTGGAACGGCAAAATCTAGCAAGTGCCGTCCACAATCATCGAAACCAATGATGATTTCTTTTGTCTTGGGTTCTCGGCTGCTTTCCTGGAGTTGTTTGAAAGTGATGGGCTGGAAGTTCCCTTTTTCAATGGCATCTAGAAATCTGACGAAAGTCGCTTTCGTGATCACAAAAGGGCGCAATGAGTCCCAATCTTTCCGATCACTAACGTGATGCAACATGGCTATGGGCAATTTGGACCACACCGATTTTTGTTGGCTTTCACTCATGTCGCAAGTATTGATGAACAAACCCCACCAACATCTCCGACTCCACCTCCCAATTCAATTCGGAATCTCCAAGTTGCCAGGCGCGCTGTCGTTTTTGGAGGAGTTCGTCCCTCTTCTCAAAGGCCACTCCCAGGGCGTCTGCAATGGTCTTCGGCTCGTTCAAATCAATCAATTCACCCGCATCAGGAAACTCTTGCAAAAATTGCTCTTGAGCGGGAGTTTTGGAAATGAGCATGTGGCAACCGGCGAGAGCAAAAGAATACAACTTGTTGGTACGGCAAATTTCGCGATTTTGAGTTGTCGGCACTTCCAAAGCCAACCCAATTTCATGCTCTGCAATGAATTCAAAAAGGGCGGATTCTGCCATTGGAGGATAGAGCGTAATCTGATGCAATTCCGAAGGAACACTTCCGAGTAAATGTTGCTGCACGTCATCCGAACACAATCCCAAAACATTTAACTGTATGGGAACGTTTTTCGCGCGTTGCATGCCCTGCAAAAACTCCGCTAGACCTCGATCCAAGCCAACCACTTGTGAGAACCAAATGATTTTGAGTGGCCCCGATTGTGAACTGGGTTGGGCGGGCTGGTTTTTCTTAGAAAAAGACTTGCTGCGGTCATTGCCGTGATTTGAGGGATGCAGTCATCCTCTAGTTTCTGGACGCGCAGACTTTCCTGAGAACCAATGTCGAATTCACCTCGGTGGTAATCTTCCGCATCGAAGAGGATGGGGATGTTGAGCTTATTCCCGATCTCCACCAGAAGTCCGAGTGCTCCGGGGTTGTGGCCGATGACCAAATCAGGTTCCCAGGCCATGCTACGCGCGACATACCTGCTGTAGCTGCGGCACATGGCATACCTCGTCATTCCGATTTTTTCGGCAAGCTTGCGCGTGAGTCGACTGATTAAATAAGTGAATTTGGCTTGATCTGGATGTCCGCCAATTCGTTCCCATGTCCATTGGGCTTGCGCCAAAATCTCCTCATCTGCTTGAGTGGCCCAGTCGGCGTTAAAGGCATACAAAACATGCACCGTATTTCCCGCGCTCGCGAGCGCATCGGCTGCCTTGCGCATCCGAGGATTGCCGCTGGGTTGCTTAGGGGTGATGATGATGATGCGGGACATTTGGGTTAACCCTTTAATTTTCGAACAAAACAAAACGAGCGAAAAGCCACACGTATGCTCCAGCGAACAACACTCGGTGTTTTCTGAGTGCTAAAAGAATATCCCAATGCTTCTCCTGCCGGAGCGCACAATTCCGAAATGACGGCGTTTTGTAAGTAAGAAAGACGATTACTTCTGGATAGATGATTTTGAATTTTTTCCTCAGTCGTCAAATCGTTGCTAGTCCAGCTGATGCTTTCACTAGCCTTTTGCGAGGATTGTCCTCGAACTGCCAAGTTTAAAAATTGAATTGAGGGAACTGGTAAGTCCAACTCAGTAAATAAATGCTGCACGGATTCTTGAAAGTGTTCATTTAAATCTTCAAAAGAGATAACCGTGCATTGAGGAAATGAATTATTGAGTTTGATGATTGACTTGGACGCTTTGATGTATCGGTTGCAGGACCCTAGTAAACTCCATCCAAAGGAAGACATACCTGACGAAATTAAATCATGTGGATTGCGAATAAGGATGATGCATTTGTTTCGATGCAATAGCCGCAGTGGTGGAATTACGTTGAAAGCATTTGGCGATTTTAGAACCAACCAATCTGGTTTGTTTGTGCATGAATCTGGCCTAAATTGTTGAACTATAAATTTCTCTAGGCCAGATTCGAGATTTTTCTGCAGATGGTCTGTAAGTTGCTGAACTCTTAACTCTTCATCGGCTGCCCTCCATTTTGGGTTCCAGGTTCCTGCTATCATTTTAGCGGCCCTTTCTAAAACTTCAATTTGATTCAGTAGATTGTCTTCCCAGATAGGTCCGATATCTCCTATGCTGTCCGATTGCTGTAAAATATTATGCACCCAATTTGTGCCGGTTCGCGGCATCATACCAAGAATGAAGCAGATTTTGGTGGGGTCTTGATTTTTCATTGATTCAAAAGTTTGGTTCGTCTTTTTCGTATCAGACGCAATTGCACCAATAATTTCCAACCGAAAATCGCACTTATAGTTTGCGCTAGGTAACTTTCAGCCACATCATTTCTCCGAGTAGGCTTGCCATACTGCTTGATCTTAGCCTGTGCCTCCACGCGCAATTCCGGAACGAGCGGATACACCCGATAAATGAACCCCATGTAATGATTCGAGATCAAGGTCTTCATGTCGGAGTCATTGCCCAATTGCAAGACAGTTTGCTCAAAACTTTCAATCGATGCGAATAGGGAAGGAGCTTTGTGAGGCTTGAATTGCGACACTGATCCTTGCATTTCGGAACGGTAATAAACACGGCTTTCCGGTTCCAAGATCACTCCTGTACTTGCCACGATGGCTCGAGTGAAATACTCTCCATCTTGGTTGATCAGGAGGGATGAATCCCAGGGTTGTATGCTTTCGAACAATTGGCGTGATCCGAGCCATCCTGCAGGAATCATCATGCGTTCCGCAAGAAGCCATTCCTTGGGGGAGGATTGATCGGACACGTGGCTCCACGCGCCATGCTCCTCAGGCCAAAGGTTGGTCAAATCACCTGCGAATCGGCGCCATTTGCTTGCGATGAGACACAAAGGGTTTTGTTGGAGTAGCTCGAGTTGTGCTTCCAACTTTCCTTCACCCAGCAAGTCATCAGCGTCTAGCCACTGAATGGCATCGCCCTGAGCGAGGCGCAGGGCATGATTCCTGGCCGAGCAGGCGCCTTTAGTTGGGTTGTCTTCGAGGATGATACGGTAGTCAGCATGTTCTGCTTGAAAACGCTGCACCACCCTCCGAGTGTCATCCTCACTGTGGTCGTTGATCACGATGATTTCCTCGATGCAATCGAGACCTTGTTGAACGCAACTCGCCAAGGTTTCGCCAATGAATTCAGCGGCGTTGTATGCCGGTATGAGGATGGAGGCTTTCATCGTTCACTGGAAATGGATTGCGTCATGCTTTTCCAGTTTCTCCGATTTGTTTGGCAGGAATGCCACCCCAAATGGCATGAGCCGGGACGTCTTTGGTGACTACTGCACCTGCCGCAATTACTGCTCGTTTGCCAATCGTTACCCCGGGCAATACCGTCACACCCGACCCCATCCAGGCGCCGTCTTCGATAATGATGTCTTCGCAAATCAACCTTCCTTTCCATGCCGCGGAGGAGTCGGAGGTATAATCGTGGTCGTGCGAATACAAGATGCAGTTTGGACCGATTGCGACTTCTTTGCCGATGATGACGTTGGCTGCACAATCGATGATGCTGTGGTCACCGATGTGGGTGCCATCTCCGATTTGGACCTTGCCCGCAACTCCACCTTCTCTGGAGAAAATGGCACAATGAGTCGCAATTTGAACACGATCTCCAATGCTCCAGTTATTCGAAACGTACATGCGAGATCCGTATTCCATTTTGAAATCTTGCCCAATCGAAAGTTGATTGTTATTTCCAAGTCTCAATACAGCCCCCTTGCCCAATCGAAGGTTGGCTCCAATGGTCAGAATCCCCTCTTTTCCCACAGAAACCTCGGCTTCCTTTCCAATTTGAGCGTTTGGCCCGATGATTCGTTTCCCGCTGCCTTCGCATATCACGGGGTGATGCACCTTATAGGGAAAAGCGAGATCCGATTGTGCTAATCGAATAAACCAGTAAAGCCTGCGGAGCAAGCGATGGATTGCTTGCAAAACCGATGAAAATAGAAGCTTCATCATGCTGTTATTTGTCGCGTTAATCCGGCCTTTCGGTATGCGTCGTGCGCCAATGTGAGCTTTCCTTTTGCGAGATTGAAGGCAGCAAATTTCAAGTGCCTTTTACGCTGGAGTTGTGCCACTTGGTGGAGTTCTGCAGGAGACAGGGGCTTCGATTCGGAATGCAAATGCTTCAAGCTGATCCGCCGGTAGACTTCTTCAAATTCACCAATGACGTTGGATTCCTGATCATCATGTGCTCGGTACCAAACCACCCCTTGCGGCATCAATGCGACGGGGCTTCTTAAAGCAAGCCTGTGCCACATTTCGTAGTCCCCAACCATCCGCCCCGGCTCAAACCCACCAACCGCATCGAACAGTTCCTTTTTGATGATGGACGAGAGTGGCGCCTTGTGAAACAAGCCTGGGCCGAGGTAGTGATACCGATAGGCTTCCGCGGTATCCAAGACAAAAGGAAACGGCCTCGCTTTGTCTTGGGCGAGTGAGCACAATCCCCAGCCGGCTTCCGGAAAGCGTTCCATGCATTCCCATAAAATTTGCAATCCCCAAGGGTAGATGAGGTCGTCGGCATCCACGTACTTCAAGTACTTGCCGGTGGCGTGTGCTGCGGCTTGATTTCGATTGGGATAATCACCGAGGTTTTGCTCATTGATGTAAAGCTTGACGCGGCCATCCTTTGCTTGCCATTCGCGAACGATCTCCACGGTCTGGTCTTTCGAACGATCGTCAACAATCACCAACTCGAAATTCTCAAACATTGAGTTGAGCACGGATTCAATGGCTGCTCCCACGTATTTTTCGCGGTTGTATGTGGTCATCAAAACCGAAATGGCCGGGCTGTTCATGCGCTTTGTTTGGAAGTTGCCATGGGTGAATGCGTTCCGAAAGATGAATACAAGGTATTCAATGAGGCTTCACCACTGTGGACAGCGGATAGAAATTCTTCAGTGATTTCTGTGGATTCTTTTGCGATTTGTTTGTTGTACCGCAGCCATTTGATGAGTGCAACAGGGTTATAGATGCGTGAATGCCACAGCATGGTTTTGAGAGCACGTATGGAATCGGGTAATCGCCAGTGCGAGAGAGTTTCAGGTAGGCATTCGAATGCTTTGTAACGCCAATAATGCATGTAAAAAACGCGTTTACCTGTGAATCCGGGATGCTGATGGTGGTAGTGCCACATCTTGGAGCGATGGGTGTAGCCAATTTTGCCGTTGGCTTGCAATACGTCCAAGGCCCAAAACATGTCCTCGCCAAATCGGACATCGCGAAACGGATGGGAGAGGAGGCTTGACTTACGATAAATTGCATTCACATTATCCCAGCTGCATGCCTGTAATTTTTTCCGAGGGGAAGCGTCTTCAACAGATGCTTTGTCAAAAATATCGTCTTCGCTTGGCTCATTGATTGGCCGGTACCATTGCATTGGGTTCTTGTCCTCATCGCATGGTACGGCCTGTTTTCCGCAGACACCATCGAGCCCATTGCTTTCCAACGCCTGGACCATGTTACTGATCCAGCTGGGGTTGCGCGGACGTGCATCTTGAACGGTCATCAAGACAAGGTCTCCTGTGGCCAATGTTGCACCGAGATTCCGGGTCTTTCCGTGTCCAAATTCGTGTGAAGGAATGCAGTGAACGGTTGTTCGAGGCTGATCGTTCAAAAATTCTAACGTGCCATCGGTGGAGCCTGAATCGATGACCAAAATATCAAAAGCTCCGGCATAGTCCTGTTCCAAGAATTCGGCATAGGATGATCGAAACCAACCCATGGCATTGAATGTGGGGATGAGGATGGTGACGGATGGCCAGTTAGCCAAGTAAGGCCGAGTTGAAATTGCTCTTTTGGAACGAACGGGGAGACCATTGATGATGCGGGCGCGATAAGATCTTACCAAGGGCAAACGGTACAATTTGAGTCGGTGAAAACGAATCAATTGTTGAAACGTTCGTTTCGTCTCATCGTTGATTCGAACCCGGCACAAGTTTGCTAGTTGCTGCGAACGTTTCCAGTCTTTCTGAGCGATGAGGGCTTTAAGCACAGAGAATGTTAGAACGGTCAAGGCTTGCTTTTGCCCAATCGTCAGAGGGATTTCTGAGTTTAGGCAGTCACAAACAAAAGCAAAGCGACTTTTTGTTTTCTCCGATGAATGAAAATTTTGATGACTCAGGCTGCTTGCTGAAATGCGGTAGAAAACATCAGGTTGCTCAGGTCTCGCATCCACAAATCGAACCCCTTCGAGGTGAGCTCGCGTGTGGATTTCCAAATCTTGCCAAACTGCCATCTCTTCGTTCCATCCGCCAATGCTTTTTATGGTTTTTGAGGGCCAAAAGGGACCGGATGATTGGCAAGGAGGCTTCAGATTCCACACAGACTCCAACCATTCCATGGGGTGATTCGCATCATCCCACCAAACCATTCTGGGTTTGCTTTCGGAGAATCCGACGGTTTGAAAGTAAGGTACTTCATTAGGTTGGAGGGCAGCGCTGCGAGCGTTGTTCAGGCGCTTTTCCAGGCAATTGGGATCGAGGTAATCGTCCGAGTCAAGAAATAAGATGTATTCCCCCGAGCTTTGTTCGAGTCCTGTATTTCGACAAGCACAGGCACCTTTTGGTTTTTCAGGGTTCCGGTGCATGGCCAAAATACGCAGATCCGAATTTGCGACGGACTCGGCTTCTTGCCACTCTTTGTCTGAGCTGCCATCATCCACCAAGATCCATTCCCAATCGCCATGGGTCTGACACTTGATGCTGTCCGCCAATTCGCGTAGATGCGTGCTGGAATTAAAGAAAGGGGTGACGATGGATATTTTCATGAATGAGTCTCAATCATGCATAGAATCCGATTCTTCAATGAAATGAGGACGCACTTCATTGTGCAGTTTAAACTTGTCTCTTTTTGCCCTTGGGATGGTAAGTAAGAATTGAAGCCAACCAATGACAACGGCAAAGGCAATGGTGTAACGTCTATTGAGAAATTCTTGGTTGGCGCGGATCCAAATCCGATGAAACGATGCTCGGATTGAAGGCCAAAAACCACGGTCGAATTCCAAAAAAGTTTCATACGACCAAGAATGCCATTCGCGAATGTGAAAACTCAAGTTTTGTAGGAGAGGCCGTGGCTTGTAGTGGTGATTGTGCCTTGCATGATGAGCGAATGCCTCTGTGACGACGCCGATTTTCATGCCATGAACCAAGCAGCGGGCACAATAGTCACCATCCTCGCCATACATGAAATAGAAGTCATTAAAACCTCCAATCTGTTCAAGTGTCCGCCGCGGGATTAACCAGAGCGCTGCATTTACAAAATCAACATCGTAGCAAGGTTCGAGCCTTTGAAAAAGAGTGTCATTTCGAAACGCACTCGATTTCATACTTAAGCGGTTGCCGAATCGGGGGTCCAGTTTTTCTCCGTCACGATCCAGGTGAATTGGACTTAAGATGCCATAATCAGGATGGGTTTGATGAAAAAGGATGAGTTGTTTTAATGTGTCTTTTTGCAGCCATGCATCTTGGTTCAATAAGAAAACATAGTCATACCCTTCGGAGAGTGCTTTTCGCAGGCCAATGTTATTGCCAGCGCCAAACCCAAGGTTTTCGGGTGAGATGATGCATGGTACTTCGGGGTATTCAGTCTCCAAGACATGAATGGTTCCATCTGTTGATCCGTTGTCAATGACCATGCAATCAAGCGGATAGGAGCTTTTTTGGATGCTACTGATGCACGGATGAATCCAAGGTCCCGCATTGAATGTCACAACAATGGCAAGTGAATTTGGCGGGTTGAAAGATTGCTTTTCGGGACTCATCGTTTCAACCTTTTTTTGGTTTTGACACCAAATTTGATGAGGCCTTCAGGCAATAATGGAAAAACAACACCCCTATACGTGCGTTTCAATCGCCATCCATCGCGGAGCATTAGCCGAACGATGGTAACGACCTCCTTCCAATCTCGCGCGTTGATGACCACCGAATAATGAAACCCCAACAGATCGCCTCGAAAGTGTTTGCCTGCTGGTGGCGATGATTCCGCCAGTGGCTGTGTGTCAGGAGCAAGGGGTTCATTGATTTCCCCGGTCTTCTCCAATTCGTCCTGCTCACCCCGTTGACGAACGAGGTAAAACTCCTTGGCCAATTCGCGGTAGAAGTGGTTTTTCCACCCGTGCACTGCAGTGGCGGAACTCCCGGATAGGCGATGCAGCGAGATGCAGTCGCTGAGAACCGCGAGACGGGCATGGCCAAGAAATCGCAGCCACATGTCGATGTCCTCACTGGTGATGAATGCCTCTCGGTATTGGGGCGTTTTCTGGAGTAAGGCTATACGAAAGAGCGTCGTCCCATGCGTGACCGGCGAATAAGGACTGAAGTCTTCAAAAAACACTTCGCGGTAGGGTTCGCCATTGAACCAGCGCGTTTTCGGTTGCCGCTTGTCCCAAGCCACTTTGCCCCGTTCCGTCATGAATGCAATTTGCGTTGCACACAAATCAAATTCGGGATGCTTTTCCATGAATTGGATTTGACGTTTCAGTTTTTGTGGGAGAGAAATGTCATCGGCATCGTGCCTCCAGATGAACTCCCCTGTGGCCAATTTCAATCCTTCATTCAGGGTGGATGCCACGCCTGAATTCACTTTATTCACCAGTCGAATCCGCTCATCCCTGTAACTTTCTACAATGGATTGTGTGTCATCCGTGGAGCCGTCGTTGAGGATGATGAGTTCAAAGTCCCGGAAGGTCTGCGCCAAGATTGAATCCACAGCCTCGCGAATGAAATCGCTGGCGTTGTAGGCCGGCATGATGATGGAGACTCTGGGGCGATCATTCATGGAATGAAGTTACGAATCGATGAAATGCTAATGCAATGCAAAATTCGATTTTATCCAATGGGTGTATAGCGTGGCACCATCATCGTTCAAGTGGTGGTCATCGGAGAATAACGTTGAATCCGTGAATTGACGATTCGTGTTTGCATCAACCCAAGGAGACGAGATGGACGATTTGAGTTGGTTTCGTAAATCGTTGAGGTGATTCTGATGCAATACTGGGGGATTCACGAAAATGGTGGTTTCATTTTTGGAGTCAAGCTCGGCGATTGACTGCAGGCAGAATTGATGAGCGTCTTCTTTCCAAGGCACCTTGAATTGTTCATTATGGCCTGTATTGGCTACCGCTTCATAGCCCCTGGCATTCGTTGCTGTGACGCGATTGGAGTTGTCGGTGTTGTTCAAGCGAAAGGAAATGGCACTGTGAATTCTTCGAATGCCTCCATCTTGAAAGACAGAAGTGGCGTGCGGAAGGATATCGGAGAGTTGAGCAGTCAAAGCGAGATGTTCCAATGCATCAGCCATGTTGAAGACCCATTCTTGGCAAAGCTCAGGATAGATGTCAATCAAGACGGTATCGATATCAATTAGATGCTTTTCACAAGTGTTCTCTGCTATTTTGAGGACGATGTCCGTTACGAACGGATTCTGGCCTCTGCTCGCCAAAGAGTACCAATTGTCTCCAAGAATTTCAGGATTGATTCCATGCAGTGCGGTGGATGAGCCGAGAATGAGGTTGACGTTCTTTCCTTTATTTGAGTCGCAGAATGATTCGAAATTTTCCATTTGAACACTGAAGCTGGACTCTGAAATCCAATTCGGGATGCCCTGGTTCCATCTTTTTTCTAGCGCAGGGATTTGCGAATAGATCGTGGTGAAAACCAAATAGGACGACACTCATCGCTAGAAAGCCAATTACCTTTTGTAGAAACCGTGTCATTAGAACTGGAAGTAAATGAAGTCTGCTGGTGCCCCTTGCGACTCCAATAACAGGACAACGGTTACAAACGCGTACGCGGGCCAAACAATCCAACGCGGCGTTTTGTGACTAATCTTGAAACCAATTAATTCGCTGGTCACTGAAATCAAGATCACAGCGATAGCGGATTTGCTCCAACTCGAATTTCCGCCAAATTGGAACATGCGTCCAATATAATTCACTGCCTCCCCCACACTCTCCGCCCTAAAAAACACCCACGCGACACACACCATGCCAAAGGTCCAAGCCATCCCCAAGAACTCCCGCGCAGTCGGCAGCCACCTGCCTTCGCCGATCGTGTCGGAGGTGTAGCGCCGGTTCTTGCCACGCAACAACAGCGGCAAGAACAGCGCGGCATGGATGCCGCCCCAGACGATAAACGTCCAATTGGCGCCGTGCCAAAAACCGCTCACCAGGAAAATCACAAACACGTTACGCACGGACTTCCACTTGCCGACTCGGGAGCCGCCAAGCGGAATGTAGAGGTAATCGCGAAACCACGTCGAGAGCGAGATGTGCCAGCGCCGCCAAAACTCGGCGATATCGCGGGAGAAGTACGGCGTCTTGAAGTTCGTCATGAGCTGGATGCCAAAGAGCTTGGCGGTGCCGATGGCGATGTCGCTGTATCCGGAGAAATCCCCGTAGATCTGAAAGGCAAAATACACGGCACCGAATTGAGCGTGGGCCCGGAGTATTCGGTGTAGTTGGCAAAGATGTCATTGGCATAAATGGCGCAGGTATCAGCTACCACCACCTTCTTGAACATCCCCCACAAGATCAGCCGCAGGCCGGCGACGCCCTCCTCGTATTTGG
>Ga0206126_10005869_pt1 | contig 11091 bp, 9 predicted proteins | sample Helgoland_Spring_5_FD_148621 | JGI IMG/M metagenome (GOLD analysis project Ga0206126, IMG submission 148621) | Pelagic subsurface seawater microbial communities from Kabeltonne, Helgoland, North Sea - Helgoland_Spring_Bloom_20160412_1 | ecosystem: Environmental > Aquatic > Marine > Epipelagic ...
ATTTTTTTTGTTCATATTTTTATATAATTAGAGTATATTTTTTTTTTGATTACTTAAAAATATATTCGCTATTTTTTTTAAATGTTATATTTATTAGCGGGTATGACACTATCAGGATTTATATATTATTACAGAGACTTATTAGCGTATAATGCTATGTATTATTATACATGTATTGTAGAATCCATAAAACCTTATTATTACAGTCCCGGACAAATAACTGATAGTGTAATATCATTTTATTATCTCGATTTTATAAATGATAAATATACCTTAGAAAGGGAAAAATTTACTAGTAATAATGCCTTCTGCGTATTAAAATTAAACGAAAACTTTGAAAAATATTCTCCAGTTTCACTAAATGACATAACAAAAGAGTTTAATGAATATAGAAATACTGGTAAAAATGTTGTAATTGAAAAGATTAAACAATGTAGAAGTGAAATATTAACAGCATCGGTAACAATTACTAGTAATGGCGAACCTCTTCCACCATTTGATTGTACGAGTATATTCCATAAATTATACTTTCCGGGTAATAAATTAGTATTAACCAATGATACTAAGTTATCTATGATTAAATTATTAGAATATGAATATGACACTAAATTTCCTATTAATTATGATGATTTCAATATTCAGTATATAATTATAACCATGAATAGTAAATTCTATATGTCAAGTAGTTTGCTTCTTTCTATCTCACCTGAAAATGACCTAAGAATAGTAAATAAGGAGGATGAAAATTAAAAAATAAAAAGACTTAAAGCATTTATTGAAGATATTTATAATAATGACCACTGTAAATTTACCTTCGAGTTGGACACTATGGTTTCATAGTCCGACAGAGACTTCCTGGGAAATATCCAGTTATCAAAAAATAGCCAAAATAATTTCACTTGAGGATTTTTGGGATGTATATTCTAGAATGACAAATCCTATTGTGGAAAATGGTATGTTTTTTTTAATGAGAGAAGATATTCATCCAATATGGGAAGACCCCAAGAACCGTGATGGGGGATGCTGGTCTTTTAAAATATATAAAAAGTATATTCCAAATACATGGTTAGACTTATCAGTTCATACAGTAGCAGAAAGTTTAACGCGTAAAACAACAGAAAGCAATTTAATTACTGGAGTTTCTATTTCACCCAAAAAATCATTTAGTATTATTAAAATTTGGAATAATAATAGTAGTAAAAAAGAAAATCGTATTATAACTGATAAGATTAGTAACCTACAATTAAATGAGTGTCTATACAAGGCACATAAAGGGCGATAAACAATATTATATTTAACCATGTTTTTTTAAGTTTCTACTCTTGGTGCTAAACAAAGTTTAATGTCACCAAGACTTGCTACTGATATTTAATGATTAATGGATAATCATTTTTGAGATATAGTTCAATATTAGAGCATAGATTTGTACATTTACTGAATAACACTAAGTGCTTCAATGCGAATATTCCCTGAACTATGTCATCTGGAGAATCATTTTTGAGAAAAGTCATTCCTCCATCGGTCATCTCACCAATAGTAGTTTCACGACTTGCGAAGTCACCATTACAGCGGAAAACTAATTGACTACCTAGACTCTGAATTTCAATATTATCGGCTAAATTGTGCATATCACGACAAATTTTTTGGAAATCTACACTGGGCATTGTAATTACACTCTCAAATTCAGCTGGAGGACAATGAATATTTTCTTCGTGGAGGTCCATCAAGTTCAATGAATATTTGGTCCTTGTGTTTTTCTCGATATTTTCTAACTTAATGCCTAATACACTTTCATTATCTTCTTCAATAAAAAGACTAAGAGTATCATTATTATCCATAGTTTTGATGAGTTTGAAAAGATTAATCATGTTTATTCCCACTGTAATTTTTTCACGAGCTAATTTGTAAAATTCAAAGTTTTTTCCTTGTAGTTTTAAATGAACTAAAACTGTGTGACTAGAATCCATAGCCATCACTTTTACTCCATTTGCGTCAAATTCAAAGTTGGCATCAGTAAGTATTTCCTTAAGTGCTTCCACCAATACTCGAAAAGCTGAGGATTGAATCGTTTTAACATTCAATATGTATTTTTTTTCACTCATTTTATTTGGTAATTTAAAATGTTTAAATTTCTTTAAATAGTAAGAAAAAGGTAATATTTTATTCTTCCAAGGAAACTGTGGCGGGTGTGTCTATTAATTCTTGAAAGTTAATTACTAGAGCTCCTTGGAAACAGATAAGAAGCAGTGCGGCCCCTATTTTAAGAGTTGTTTTATTTTTGATAGTCATAAAAAAATTGCTAGTTGTTTGTACATCTGGATATATTTTTACTAGTAATATTGCTATTAATACTGTGGTAAAACACATTGCTACAAGAAGAAATGTTTGACGCTTTTTTAATGTGGTTTTTGGAAATTCCTTACGGTCTTCTTCACTAGGTCTAGGTCTATCAAGGTCTTCAACTAATAATTTTCTTATAGGATATGGAATACTGTCTGGAAGGCTATTTTTGAATATTATAAGTATTGGAACTAAGAGAATAAGAATAAATATTATAATTGGTGTTGCGTCTGGTGATACGAATCTTACACCTGCTACAATTAATGCTGATAATAATAGTAATAGAACAGTAAATATGTGTGGTTTAACCATAGTCCAGGTTCCCTTTTCTCTAACTTTTTCACTTAATAGAATAGGTTCTTGTTCAGTCATCTATATTACTATTTTAAAATAAAAAAAAATATAACTTTAATATAAAAATGACTGAAGTTAAAATAGCAACTTACAACACTAGTTTTGCTAGTGACCTAGGGAGAATAGTTGGAAGTGAAAAACACTTTTTGTATAGGACTAAACAATTAAAAAACCCCAGACAATTCTTTGAAAATTCTATAAAGCACGCAATAGATTGGTGTAATACAAATGGACCAACATGGGGTGCTATAGGGTTTCAAGAAATGAATACTCCCGAGGCAAACCCCCCACCAAATTATTATAATGACCTAAAAAAACCAAATACAGAATTAGGTGTTAATTATACAGTACAAAAATTCATAGATGAAGTCGGAGACAATATAAGAGCAGTTCCTGGCGTTGTTGAGTTACCTTTTGGTTCTCCTACAGTTTTAACAATATGGAATACAACCGTATTCGGTGAATTAAAAGGTTCTGGAACTTCAGGAAATACGACTAATAATTCCTCTAAAAAAATATTACAAAAATATGTTTACGTTTCAGATATGGAAACTCAGACAATTATAGATGAATACAAAGACAATGGTAAAGAAAAATTATTAGGAATTAATCCAAAACCACAAAAAGGTAGACCAATATTAATTATTTTAACTGAAAAAAATGGTAAAAACTATTTACTTGTAAATTTACACGGTCCTAATAGGCAACCAGGTAATGTAAAGTTACAAATGAAATTAACTAAGTTTTGTATTCAAAAACATATTAATAATGCATTAATTATGTTTGATTTGAAAAATATTCCAGCTAATACATTCATTATGGGAGATTTTAATGGTTTTTTTACAAATGAAGAACCATTTACACTGAGTGACAAAACATTTTCAGCAGTTAAAGATGGAAATCAACTTCCATTAAGTTGTTGTTACAATTTTAATTCATCTTGTCCAGTAGAAATGAGAAGTGGAGCATTTAGAGAACTATTTAATAGCGATAAAGGTAAATTGAAAACTTATAATGCTTCTTCTGTTAATAATTTAAGAATGAGACCAGAAATTACCTATTTATTTGGAACTAAAGATGCAATTGAATATAAATTTGCCGAAGGTATAACTACCAGTAGTTATTTAAAAAAAAGAAAAATAAATAATATTACACCATTTTTAGAAATTTTTATTAATCCCAAAGGAACAACTAAAGGTGAAAGTGAAAAATTTGACCTTAATAGAGACCTTTTTCAGGTTTCATCAGTTGACCATGAATGTGTTATTGTTAGAAGTGAAGATAAAAGTAGAGACCAATCATTAGACGGTAAGGCACGTGATATGGGAGACAGAGGTAAAAAGGATTACTATGTTTTACCAGGTGATTTTGTTTTAGGACCTGAAGGGGCAGTGATAGAATCAGCTGAAATAGTTAAAGGAAAAGAAGAGTCAGATGGGGTTTCTATAAGAAGTGACCACGAGATGGTTTGTGTAACTTTTAAACTAGTCGAAGATACAACACCACAACCTGGGGGTCGCCGTGGAAAGAAAAACAGAACTAAAAAGAAGCGTGTAAATACAAGTAAAAAATCAAAAAGAAAAAATTTAAATAAATAAGTTTAGTAAGTAGTAAACTACAGCGAATACTGCCATATGGACGTATATTAAATTACCCTTTGGAATTCTTTTTAAGAGTTTTCCTACAAGTTTGTATGTGTCTCTATGAGAAAGAACGTAGAAGAGGCAAGCATAGAGAACACTTCTTAAAAGAAGGTCTAAACTGAAATATTTCTTTGAACCGGTGTGATATTCTATTGTGTTGTTGTTATTTTGGAAATTTTCAACAATTTCGTTGTTGTCATCGGTTTCAACAAATGCATCTTCAGCGTCACTGCCTTCTTCGTCACTGCCTTCTTCGTCACTGCCTTCTTCGTCGTTACCTTCTTCGTCATTGTCATACTTATTATGGAATCCTTCTTTTTTACTTGAAAACATTGATTTAACTTCACTGAAAAGTTTTACTAAAAAGTTTTGTTTAACCTTGCTATCTCCTTCTGATAATTCCTTTTGTTCTATTTGCTTTATAGTGTCAGTAAGGTTTCCTTCTAGGTCAACTAAGAGAACTTCGGCATTTGGATCTGTGGATGAATCTACCTGTTTCTTTAATTTCTTTACTTCCTCGAGAATTTCCCTTAATTTCTCTGATACTTCGGTTTGATATTCGATAATTTCTTCTTCGGCATCTTGAAAATATTCTATTTCTTCATTTACATTTTCAAATTTTTCAACACCAGCGTAGTTTTCAAATAATTGATAGACCATTATATAGTATATTTTAAGAAATTAATTTAAAAATATATAATAATTATAGAATGATAAATAAATACTATCTAGTATTACTATCACTTTTCCTAATAATAGCAGTAATATATGCTCTTGCTAGAAAATCAAATAACATTGAACGATTTAGTGATAGTCTCGAAGGTAAAAATATATTAATTACAGCAGCAACTAATGGTATTGGATTAGAACTATCAAAAGTATTATCAAAAAGAAATACTCGTTTGTTTGTTACTGGTAGAAGAGCAGATAAAACCATTGAACTAGTTGAAGAATTAAATAAGTTGAATACTAATGTTTGGGGGAAACACGCGGACTTTACAGACGACAAAGAAACTGCTAGTATGTGGAAAGAAGCTGTTAAAAATCTAGGAACAATAGACATTGTTATACATTTACCTATTAAAAGTTATACTAGAATGAAATTGATGAAAACAGATAAATCCAGTTTCAATGATCTAAATAAGAAAAACTTTGACCGGGTTATGCACATAAATCAACTAGCTGTAGACCATATGAAATCCAAGAAACTTGCTGGTAGAATAATAGTAAGCAGTAGCGCAAAAGCGGAAGTAAATACTACTAAGTTGACTCATGGGTCTGAGATATTAATGAATAGTCAAATAGAAAGATATACTGATTTGCTTTCAAGAGAATTAGAAGGTTATGGCATTGCCGTTTGTTGTGTAAGAATTGACAGAGATACCAGTAACAGTCTTATCAATTACAAACTACCAATAAAACCAAATAAGTTAGCTGAAAAATTATTAAAACCATTAGATAAAATCCCTAAACTTTTTGGAAGGGACCCTAAGAAAATAGTGGGTGTTTATATGGAGTGCCTCAAATTAAATATTAGCGAATTAAATGGGAAAATATTCTCAACTGAAACTTTCATAAGAGATAAAAAATTAGCACCTTATGTGTCACCAGATATCTTACAAAGAAATTTAGACCATTCATTTTATTTAGTAGAGAATGATAAATTAGACCGCACTAACAAAAATCAAGTATTCCTAAACAAACAAATAGACTTTAAACTTCCTAATAGTATAAAAAAAATATTAAATGGTGATTCTATTAATACACTAGTATCTGGTGTAAATTCACATAATAAATACAGTGGCGAACTTCCTAGTATTCTTTCTGAACATTGCGGTGTAGCATCAAACACAATCGAAGTATTTAATAGCGAATATGATGCTATGCGTAAAATATTTGAAATTTTTACTAGCAATAGAGATACAATATGTAGCGAAGAACCTACATGTCCTCAATTAACTAGTATAATAAAAGACCGCGGTCATGATAGAACATTTGTTGATTTTAAAATAGATAAAAACACTAGACAAATAGAAATTGACAGCAAAAAATTAGATAAAAACTTAACTGGAGCAGTAAAAATGCTGTGGTTATCAAGTCCAGGATTGGTCACTGGAGTATCAATTAATGAAAGTAAATTCAAAGAAATAATGATGAAAGTAAGTAGTAGAACAATTGTAGTAGTTGATCAGCGACTATTAGAATGTAGTTTTAAGAAAAAGGCCTTTGACGCTAGCAAATATATTAATAAGTATAAAAATTTAATTGTATTGAGGAGTATGAATAATTTCTATAGCATTGAATCATTAAAAATAGCGTATACAATCACGAATTTAGAGGTAATTAAAATTTTAAATGAAAAGAACTTAATTAATCAAATTGATTCTCTAAATGAGAGAATGGCAATAAAGGTAATAGGCGATAAAAAATATAAAACTGAAGCAAAAGAAACTATTAGAAAAGAAAATGAATTTATGACCTCTAGATTAAATGATTCAAATGTAAAATTTATTAATAGTGATACACATTTAATACTTGTTGATACATATAGACCTAAAAAAGACATAATCGAAGATTTAGAAAATGAGAATGTGTTGTTTTATCGAAGTAACGACGAAATAAGTAATTATTGGACACTTCCTATATCTATGCGCAGAGAAGTTAATCAAAAAATATCGTCAGTTATGAATTATTCAGTGTAAATCTACCAATCTATATTTTTACTTGTTTCACAATTTTCACAAGAATTGTAATTACCATTCATACAACCAGAACAAAAATTACTTAAATTTATCACTTCATTAATATTTTCTAATTTTAAGTAAATTAGTGAATCTACCCCCATAGTATCTCTTATACTTTCTGTGTCCAAGTGCCTATTTGCTATTAATTCATCGTGTGATGACATATCTACTCCTAAGTTACACGTGTTTGTAATAGGAGGACACCCTACTCTAATGTGAATACTTTTAGGTTCAAATTCTCGCAATTTATCACTTATATTTTTAATTGTGATTCCACGAACTATTGAATCATCTACTAATATCACGTTTTTCCCTTTTATACCACTAGAGTCATAAATATATTTCTGTTCTGAGGCAGTAATTCGGTCGATTTGTGAAGGTTCTATAAAAGTTCTCATACTGCTACTTCTTTTTTTAATAACTTGAACATATGGGATTCCCATTTCAATAGCATATCCCCTAGCATAATCATTTGCGGTATTTGGAATACTGGAAACAACTGTATCATCTGGATTAAATGCTTCTCTTGCTTCTCTAGCTTCTTGTTTAGCCAATTCTATACCAAATAAGTTCCTAGTTTCACCTACTGTTTTACCTTTAATCATTGATTCGCTTGTTGGTTTCATAAAGTAGATATATTCAAATAGACAAAAGGCAGTATTATTCATTTTTTTCACTTCATAATTTTTTATGTATCCATTATTCACTACTGTTATGTTCCCTGGTTGAATTTCTGTAGTAAAACCCGAGTTTATTTCTTTTAATTCATCAAACACACATGTTTCACTCGCTGTCACAATAGTTCCATCGCCTCCTATCCATATGCTTAATGGTCTAGTGCCATACGTATCGCGAGTTATCCATAATTTTTTATCATATAAAAATACGATATTATATGCTCTTGATACTTTATTAACGAAAGCTGTTAGCGTTTCATAAAAAGTAATTAATTCACTATTAGCGAAGAAATCTCTAATATATTCTGTGTCATTTTCAACATCAGGAATGTTTCCATTAAATACAAAGGCAAAATCTTTACCTTTAAAATTACCACTAATAGGATGCGCAGATTCTAATAAAGAACGTTCCTTACTACTTGTAGTATATCTAGTATGTCCTATAAAATATTGTGACTCATCAACATTATCTATATTTATTAGGTTATCAACTTTTCCTAGATACTTTTTTATTTCTATTTTCGAAGAATCACTAGTAAGATAACCAATTCCACAACTATCTTGTCCTCTATGTTGGAGTTTTAAAAGGAATGGTTTAATTAAATTTACCATCTCCAATTGAGGAGTCCATACGCCTAAGACACCGCATTCTGTCTTCATAATACAAAATTACTAGATATTAAATGCTATTTTTCTATAAATACAAAAAATAAAAGAAACATATTATATAAAAATGAATCATTTATTGTATCCCAAGTACACTTTTTTTGTAACAATATATACCATTTTTCTTTTCATAATTGGTATTACTTACGCAAAATTTATTGATAACTTATTAGATGATTTTCGCGAAGAAAATAACAAAAAATCTAAATTTATAATTTGGACAGAAACAATCGCTCAAGTAGTATTATTAGTTTTAGGAAGTTATATTTTAAGAGAATTTATAGATTACTTATTTAGAAATGTATTTGATTTAAATACGCATATATTTGGAAATCCAGATAGATTTGCCGTTATTATTGTGGCTCCTACTATGTTTTATACTCAAAAAAATCTTCAACGTAAAATTAACTACTTATGGAATTTACAAAATTAAGTTATTTTTTATTTAAATAATCGTAGTGATATAATATAAACTATGACATTTGGCTTTATTTTTACAAGAAAACTTGAAACTTTTAGTGAAACTTGTTACAGGCTTACTATTCCTAGTGATGAATATCTATCTAAAGTAAAAACTATAGGCTACCTTTTTAAAAATCATATGGATTCAACAATAGAAGTCTCACATAATAGTTTCTTAGATTCACCTGACGCACTTATTCACACAATTGGTCCATTAGGTCAATTTACTACTAGTGAAGCCGAAGTTTTGTTAGATATGCTTCATAAAGTGGGTAAGAATTGGATTAGTGATGTTGTTATATTAGAAAGGAGTTGCTGTGTATTGGAATTTGACCCACTTCTTATGTGTGAATATTATTCTATTGACGAAGTAAAAAATGTAAAAAGTAATTCTAACTATGAAGTTCAACCAGTAATAGATATTAGAAAATACTTAACAGACAACAATATGAACCTCAGTGAAGAACTGATAAACTATTACTCTACTAAATTTAATAGTCTAAATAGCTTAGAATTGTTTGACTTACTACAAGGAAACAGTGAGCATGCTAGACATCACGTATTTAATGCTCAATGGACTATAGGAAATTATTTAGACCCAGATTCATTATTAAAAAAAATAAAACTTACCAACAGTTACGCTATTGATAACGAGAGTCTTGTAGCATTTAGTGATAATGCTAGTAGTATTATTGGATTCAAGAGTTTAAAGTTATCAGATATTCTAGAAAAATATATGAAAAATGAAGTGTATTATACCACACGTATAAATACTGGTTGGTATCATTTAACAAGTAATGCCGAAACACATAATTTCCCCACTAGTATTTGCCCTTTTCCTGGCGCAGCTACCGGAACTGGTGGTAGAATACGTGACACTATTAGTATTGGACAAGGAGGACTAGTATTAAGTGGTTTCTGTGGATACTATGTAGGAGATACAACTAAAACTAGTGAAAATAGTGTGGAATACCCATATAAACTTCCCAGCGAAACACTTATATTGGCAAGTAATGGTTGCTCAGATTATGGAAACAAGATAGGAGAACCAGTGTTAGGAGGATTCACTAGAGATTTTCGTTTAAACTACCCAGGAGAACGATTCGAATATGTGAAACCTGTTTTGTATAGTGCTGGTAATGGATTAATATGTGATAGAACAATGTATAAAGATACTCCAACACGAGAACGTGTTAAGAAAAGCAAAAATACAATTTTTGTTATTAGAGTAGGAGGAAAGGCTTATAAAGTAGGACTAGGAGGCGGTAGTTGTAGTAGTAGAAATCAAAGTGATAAAAACTCACAACAAGACTTAGTTGCTGTCCAAAGAGGAAATCCGGAAATGGAAAATAGATTGCTTAGATTTGTGGAGAAGTGTAGTGAATTAGGATTAATATTGAGTATTCATGATCAGGGCAGTGGAGGAATGGCAAATGTGACTAAAGAAATAGTTACACCTTGTGGTGCTGATATTTTCTTGAGCGAAGTTTCTCTTGGAGATTCTAGTATGAATGATTTTGAGATATGGAATTCAGAGTATCAGGAACAATGTAGTATTTTAGTTAGCGAAAAATATTTAGATGCTTGTAAAATTATAGCCGAACGCGAAAATGTGCCTTTTGATGTTGTTGGAGAATTGAATAGTTCAGGAAATATTAGAGTATTTAGTAAGGATACACATGTGAAAGGAGAGAAAGTGAATGGTGAAATTGTTTTAAACTTTAATTTACAAGATATAGAGGATTTACCTAAACAGAATATTAAAGTTCCCATTGAAGATGCTTATCGTGAGGTGTTGCCTCTTACAAGCGATGTTTTTGATTTTGTTCCTGTAGAACCATTAGAAGACTTGGTTTCCAAGGTTTTCACTGATATTTCAGTAGGAAGTAAGAGATACTTAGTTCATAAAGTTGACCGTAGTGTTGGAGGGTTAGTTGCCGTTCAACAATGTGTAGGACCCTGGAATATGCCACTTAGTGATTATAGTATTTCTCATCTAAATTTCTTCGGTTACAATGGAATTGCTACCAGTTTTGGGGAGCGTCCTATATTAGGATTATTAAATGTTAATGCTATGATAACTATGAGTGTAGGTGAAATGCTCACTAATCTTATATTTTCTGGTGCTGAATACAATTCTATTAAATGTCAAGGAAATTGGATGTGGAGTGTTAATCATAAAAACTACAATTATTTATTATATTT
>Ga0206126_10005879_pt1 | contig 11075 bp, 10 predicted proteins | sample Helgoland_Spring_5_FD_148621 | JGI IMG/M metagenome (GOLD analysis project Ga0206126, IMG submission 148621) | Pelagic subsurface seawater microbial communities from Kabeltonne, Helgoland, North Sea - Helgoland_Spring_Bloom_20160412_1 | ecosystem: Environmental > Aquatic > Marine > Epipelagic ...
TGACCCGGCTCAGGTTCTGGCTCTGGTTCTGGCTCAGGTTCTGGCTCCGGTTCTGGCTCTGGTTCCGGTTCCGGCTCAGGTTCAGGCTCTGGCTCTGGTTCCGGTTCTGGCTCTGGTTCCGGTTCTGGCTCTGGTTCCGGTTCCGGTTCCGGTTCCGGTTCAGTTGAACTTAAATTAGCAATAGTATTCCATACTACTCCATAATATATTTTTAATTTATTATTGTTAGTATCTAACCACATTGTTCCATTTACTGGTGATGAGGGTTCGTTTTGTTGGGTATAATAAACACCTGCTGCCTTTCCAGTTGTATCTTGCGTGCCAAGATTATTTACGCCGGGTAAATTAATATCTTTGCTCCCATCAAAAGCAACACCACCAATTTTTCTAGCTGTTGTTAAAGTTGCAGCACTACCAGTTGTATTTTGATTACCCTCATTATTTACACCAGGTAAATTAATATTTTGACTTCCATTAAAACTTACACCACCTATGGTTCTTGCATTGTTTAATATAGTAGCACTACTAGCATTACCCTGAAAATTGGGACATGTGAGAATTTTACCACTCGGACCATTCGAAAATTTTAAGCTGTTGGAGAATGATGTGATGTTGTCATCGGATTGGTAAGGAATTTGTCCATGTCCTATTGTTGTTTCTGTATCCAGTGTGTTTGATTTTAAATTTTTTGCTGTAATTTGACCACCACCACTAATATCACTAATTTGTGATGTGACCCACTCTCTGGTTGTGTTAATAACATCAGATGGGATGCCTTGAGAATCAACTATAAACAATGTTGGTGCCGGATCATCTGAAGAAGATGCTTTATGAGTTGCAATAAAAAATGCACCTGGTGGAAAGTTTAGAGTAGATGGAGATGGATCTGTTTTCCATACTTTATACGCTAAATTTTGACCTTCACCCAATTGATCAGTTGTAGAATTATTAAAGTCAGGAATAAAACTTATAAACCCATCTACTCTAACACTACTATTCACATCTAACTTAATTTCTGGTTTTATTTCATATATTACATTTGATCCATTTATATTTCTAGGTGGTGTTCCAATTGTTACACAGTCTTGACTGTCTATATAAACTGCACATTCTCTTGGATCAGGCGCCGCAGTTGAACTATTAACAGATATTCCAATTCCTGTATTTGTGGTGGTAGTAGTTCTTATCGTTTTCAGATCAAGTCCTTCTAAATATGTAAATCCATGTAAATTTGTACCGTCTGCTTTTTCTTGCAAAGCAATTGTATTGGTTTCACCTGAAAATAAATCGCTTGTAAGAGTATTAATAGATGATATTATTTGACTAGATCCTGTAATATTTGTTGTTTTACCTTCATTATCTCCTAAAGATAATTTACTAAATGGTTGATCGGTATCAATACCAACAACTACATTTTGATTATCTAATTTTTGTACTACTTTCTTGATAGTTTTTTTTATACCTCTAACAGTATGATCGGTATTTACATTTTTCCATTTACCCTTTTCATAATTTAATTCATCTATTTTAACATTTGTAAATGTTTTAGTTTGATTTGATTTTTTCCAACTTGGATCACTCATTATATATATAATAACTTATTTTTCAATTAAATTAAACAAACACCTACATAAATAAATTTATTAAATTTTAATTAAAAACTTTATTTACATATATCAAATGGGATATATGATAGAATTATCTGTAAGTTTAAAACAATCAATAAATTTACATAAAATAAAAACCATTTTATTGGCAAAGGCAAAAGAGTGTCGTTATATTGATTTTTATGATAGTTTCAATATAGAAGGTCGAGGTAGAACAATCGTTAAAAATCAATGTATATTGACATTTATTTTTGAAGAACATGATGAATTATTTTCCGATTTTATAAAATATGCCAAACAAATTTATAGATTAACTGTTGATTTAGTAGCCATTGATGAACCCAAATTTGAAATGATATATGCATCTCATAGTTATCTAAATAATATGGATAAAAATTTAGCAAAAAAATTTACTGAAAAACGCAAAAAAAAATTATTACCAAAACAAGACACAATTATTTTAACTGTTTTAAGAAAAAAATATTAATATATTATTAAAATAATTTCATAAATCTATCAAATTATTTATATTAATGTTTTTAAAAAGTTAGTTTCCAATGGCATTTTATTTGTTTTTTTTATCGATCTCTTTGATTTTCTTATTGTTCTCTTAGATTTTCTTATTGATTTCTTAGATTTTTTCTTAGATTTTCTCTTTTTTTGTGTAGATTTTCGAATTGATTTTTTAGGAGTTTGGGATTTAGTTATAGGTGTTGTTGAATTATTTCTTTCTTGAAAACTCTTGCTTTTTATAGAAGGTTTCATTGATTTTTTACGTGTTTTGCTCTTTGTTTTGCTCTTTGTTTTGCTCTTTGGAGATTTATTATCATTTAATAAATCTTTTAATTTACTCTCAATATTTTGAGTATTTCTACCGTGATTTTTCTTAAATATCTTTTCAAAATCCCCATCATCCAGTTCAACATAATATGAATCTTTATTATTTTGAACAACCCCTTTACCTATATCTCCATCATATTCAAATTTGTATGATTTATCATCTATTACCTGATTATTAACAGTAGTTTTCATAGTTCCTTCGCTATACAAATAATTGTTCATTATATAAATATTTTATATATTTTATTTATAAAATATGAATACTTTAAAATCTAAATTGCCCAAGATAGAAATCAATAAAAATGACTATGTTAAAAATGATGCAAGTAATCAAACTGTTGAAAAAAAGAAAAAAAAATATTTAGATAATTTGCTTTCTAAAGATTTTCTCAATAACTATTTTTCTAAAAAATCTAATAAAATTGAATAAAAAAATGAGTTAAATAATTCAACTATTAATAAAAATATGGATCTTAAATCAAAATTTACCAATGTGCTTGAAAAACTTGAAAAACTTATGTATCAAAAGGGTGAACATTTCAGAGCCAGGGCATATTCAAAGGCAAAGGATGCACTTGTTCTTCATAATAAACCAGTCGTAAATAAAGAAGATTTAAATGGTATTAAGGGGATCGGTAATACTATCATTGAAAAATTTCAAGAATTTAAAGAAACAGGTACCTTACATGCATTGGAAAAAGAGAAAAACAATCCAATGATTATTTTTACAGATGTCTATGGAATTGGTCCAAAAAAGGCAAAAGAACTTGTTCAAAAACATAAAATAACGAGTATTAAGCAACTTAGAGATCACCAAAATGAAGTGTTGAATGATGTTCAGAAAAAGGGTCTACAATACTATGAGGATATTTTAGAAAGAATTCCGAGAGCTGAAATAGTAAAATATGAAAAATCTCTTAAAAAACACTTTGATAAAGTAAAAAAAGCGACTTCAAGGTTTGAGATCGTTGGATCATATCGCAGGGGAAAACAAGAATCAGGTGATATAGACATTATCGTTACTGGTGATGATGACACTGTATTTATTAATTTTATTGATGAACTTATTCGCAAAAAAATTATGATAGAAGTACTTTCTAGAGGTTCCATCAAATGTTTAGGAATTTCTAAACTAAAGAATAAATCTGCAAGACGAATCGACTTTATGTTTACACCAAAAGATCAATTTGCATTTGCAATACTGTACTTTACTGGGAGCAAAGAATTCAATACAGTTATGAGGCAACGTGCTTTAGATTTAGGATATTCTATGAATGAACATGGGTTTACGAAAATGGTAGATGGTAAGAAAACAACAAAACTTAATAAACATTTCCCCGATGAACAGTCTATATTTGAGTTTTTAGGAATGATCTACAAAGAACCTACAGAGAGATTGGATGGAAACGCTGTTGAATTAATTCAAAAACCAACCAAAGATGTTAATACGAAACTTATGAAAAAAAACATCAAAAAGGGAACTAAAAAAAAAACACTTAAAAAAAGGCACTCTGTAAAACATTATGTGGTAGAGTATAAAAAACATGGACAACCTATATTGGAGGCTATGATTGAAACAGATTTAAGTGCTGTGATAAGATATGCGAATGAAAAGTATTATTGTAATAATAAGTCTGTTATGACAGATGAACAGTATGATATTTTGAAAGATTATATTGAAGAAAAATATCCAGATAACGATGCTGCAAATGAAGGACATACAGCATGTTCAGTAGATAAAAAAAAGGCAACGTTGCCTTATGAAATGTGGTCAATGGATAAAATTAAACCAGATAGCAGTGCGGTTGTAAATTGGTTAAAAAAGTATAAAGGGCCTTTTGTACTAAGTGCTAAGTTAGATGGTATTTCAGCATTGTATAGTACAGAAGGAGATGAGCCAAAACTCTATACGCGGGGAAATGGTAAAGTTGGTCAGGATATCAGTCATGCCATAGAATATTTGGATCTGCCCACGAAAAAGGGTATTACTATTCGAGGTGAATTATTAATGAAAAAGGATACGTTTAAAAAAAATTGGAGTGATAAATTTGTAAATGTTAGAAATATGATTGCTGGGACTGCAAATGCGAAAACAAGTTTATCGGAACGATGGTTAGATATTGATTTTGTAGCATATGAAGTAATTCAGCCCGAATTAGTTCCAAGTAAACAATTTAAATTCTTAAAAAATGTAATGAAGAATGTAGTTATTCATAAAAAAAAGGCGAGTATTTCTAACGAAGAGTTGTCGAAGTATTTGATGAGATGGCGCGATGATTATGAATATGATATAGATGGTGTTATTGTGGTAGATAATCATCAATATCCTAGGACTTCTAAAAATCCAAAACATGCTTTTGCATTTAAAATGGTTCTGAGTGATCAAATGGTTGAATCAAAAGTAGTCGATGTTATTTGGACGCCTAGTAAATCAGGATATCTAAAACCTCGTATTCAAATTCAACCTGTCAAAATAGGCGGAGCAACTATTACTTATGCTACTGCTCACAATGCAGATTTTATTGTAAAAAACAAAATAGGTATCGGGTCTGTTATTCTACTTATTCGCAGTGGAGATGTCATCCCTAAGGTAGAAAAAGTAATTAAACCATCGGAAGAACCCAAACTTCCCGACGAAGATATCAAATATCAATGGAATGAGACCAAAAAAGATTTCATTTTAACAGATTTTGGTGATAATGATACTGTAAATCTTAAAATAATAGAAGATTTCTTTAAAAATATTGATGTCGTAGGACTAGGACGAGGAAATGTGAAACGAATTATGAATGCTGGATTTGATACTATTCCAAAAATTATTAATATGACGGTGGAAAATTTCTTAATGGTAGAAGGTTTTAAACAAAAAATGGCTAATAAAGTTTATAATTCGGTACATGAAAAACTAGGATCTGCTTCGATAGAAGATTTGATGGTGGCATCCAATTTATTTCAACGTGGATTAGGTAAACGACGTGTTATTGAAATTCTTAAACGGTATCCCGATATTTTGATTTCAAAGGAAAGTAATGAAAAAAAAATGGAAAAGATTATTGGATTGGAGGGATTTAAAACAAAAACTGCTCAAATGTTTGTTCCGTACATAGATAATTTTAAAGATTTCTTGAAGTCTATTGATCTCGAACATAAATTAAATGTACAAAACCCATCAAAAAAAGATCAATCACATCCATTGTATGAGAAGAAAATCGTTATGACTGGATTTAGAGATAAAGAATTGACTACTATATTGGAAGAAGTTGGAGTTGAACTGTCTGGAAGTGTAAGTAAAAATACATTTATGGTGGTTGTTAAAGATATAGATGATGATACTGGTAAAGCAGATAAGGCTAGAAAAATGAAGGTCCCGATGATGGAAGTAGTTTCTTTTAAAGATAAATACAACTTTATTTAATCTATTAGAAAATTATCTTACATCATATTTGTAAGGAAAACAATGTTTGAGTTCATGTTCTTCGTCACCTATAACTCCATCTTTTAGATCTCCGATAAAGGAACTATGACTTACAACACAAATATTTTTTTCATCACGTTTTTTGACCCAATCTATAAACTCTCTCTCTCTCCAGCACAATTCACTAATGCTTTCTTTTTCATTCTTCCATGGTAATTTTTCATCTTTCAAATTAGAAAAATCGACTTGTGGGTATAATGATTTGAGTACCGATATATCTTTTCGTCTGTTACATTCTTCATTTCCCTGTGGATATTCTAGTATTGAGTCTAATGCTATTATTTGGTGATTTGTATCTCCAAATATTAGGAGAGCCGTATCTAGGGTTCGAATACTCGGAGAACAAATAACTAATTCAATATCCTTTTTTTCTTTCCACGTATTGCCTAAATTGGTAGCCTGTTCTACACCTTTTTGCATTAATTGAGTATCTCTTATATCATACGCATCAGTGCCTATTTTCCAATATAAAAAATTATGCAGAGCATACCCATGTCGTATTAAATATAAGTTTTTCATTTATATAACTAAAATTATATTTTTTTAAGTCGTTTAAATCTATTTATTAAATATCTTGTTAAACAAAATTGAATTAAAAATAAGTTGTTACTATATAACTAAAAATGGTTAATTATAGTTGTGAAAAGTGCGGTCGTGATTTTAAACAAAAGTCTCATTACAGCAAACACAAAAAGCGAAAAACACCATGTGTTAAAGAAGGAAAATTAGAAGAATTAGTCAATAAACTTATAGATGAGAAACTAGGAACAACTGTCCCTCCTCGACCAAGTTTAAAACCAATAGTAAAATGGAGCGGTGGAAAGAAGGATGAATTAAAAAAAATACTTCCACATATTCCTGAGAATTATTCGACATATTTAGAACCGTTCATTGGTGGAGGTGCTGTATATTTCAACTTAAATCCTGATAAAGCAGTTATAAGTGATGTTCATAAAGAACTTGTTGACTTTTACCAATCAATTAAAAACGGACATACAAATGAAATATATGATTTTATGAAAGCACATCCAAATGAAGAGGAAACATATTATAAGGTTAGAGCGTATGACAATACAGATATTTTAGATAATGCAAAACGATTTTATTATCTTAGAAAAACATGTTTTAGAGGTATGTTGAGATATAATAAAAAAGGTAAATTTAATATTCCTTTTGGACGATATAAGACTTATAATTATGAAACCATTAAGGATCCGAATTATGAAGCATTGTTAAAGAGAACAGAGATATTTAATAAGGGTTTTGAACATATATTTGATAATTATAATGATCCGAACAATTTTATGTTTTTGGATCCGCCATATGATAGTAAGTTTACTGATTATGGATATTGTACTTTTGGAAAAGAAGAGCAGAAAAAATTAGCAAAATGTTTTAAAGAAACTAATATTAAATGTTTGATGATAATTGGAAAAACACCATTTATTCAAGAATTATATGAAGACTACATTGTTGGAGAATATGATAAAAAATATAGATTTAAACTACATTCTAAAAGAATAGGTGAGGAAATTAATACAAAACATCTTATTATTAAGAATTATCAGTAAACAAACCTGTCTCTACCATTGCTCCCAATTCTTTCATATAATTATAATAATCTGCTTGTTCCCATTCGAAATTGATGGTTTTCAAGAAATCTCCCATATGTTCAACTTTAACTCCACTTTGTTCACATTTTTTTATATTACTTTTCCCTTTTGTGAGAATTGACCGGTCATAAATCGACCAATTTAAAATACCACTATCAATAGTATAATCCTTATAGTCTTCTTTAGCAGTAAGATGTTCCATTAATTCATTTACTTTTTCGATTGTTGCTGGAATTTTTTCGGAATCCATTTCAATATTCCCCTTTAATTCCCGATATCCAATAATTTTTTTCTCATGGTCTGCCCATACCAAATCAAAATCTTTATTTTTCTTACTTTCTTCATCTATGCAGCGGACACCACATTCGAGTAGAGATAAATGAGGTGAATCATTGATCATCTTCATAGCCAAAATTTCACCTAACTTTCCAAACTTAATGGAAATCGACTGTTGACTTGGTCGTGCACCAAACAGTAAATATTTAATAGATCCTGGTGCGGTTTGTGTAATTCCATTCTCAATTACTTTCTGTGTCCATACGCGCCCCAATATTTTGATTTGGTTGAGAAGCATTGTTTCTCCAGACATTTTGAGTGTTTATACTTGACATATTGTTATATGTATATTTCCTTCAATTTTCATCCAATGTCGATTAAATAATCTATATGCTAAATTTATATTTATTTAAGTCGTTTAAATCTATTTTTAAGAGATTTATGATTTCTGATTTTAATTTATTTTGAATACTTTCTTTTTTTTTTGAATTAATAATAAATAATTTTTCATTATTTTCTAGATGTTTTACAGAATATAATGTTTTTTCATCTAATGTTTTTTCATATTCAATATTATGTCTTAATAATTGTAAATTTATTTCATCTAATAACATCTTTGTGTGTTCAGTGGTTGCTTTAATCCATTGATTTTCATATATATATATTGTTTTTTTTGGATAATTAAAACAAAATATGGGTATGATTTCTTTTTCCATTGATTGAATATGCTTTAATAAAACCGAAATAGAGTCTGAAAATGTATGTTGCATGATATATTTCATATTAGATGCGGTTATCGATATGTGTCGTTTGATCCATGTAGAATAATTGATATTTCGGGATACATTAGTATTTAACCAGTCATTCATATCTATCGTTTTGACATCTTTATTGACTATTTTTTTGAGTTTTTCTATATCTTCCTTTTGTTCTGCTAATTGTTTTTGCTGTTTTAAGATAATATACCACATTTGATCTAAACTTGGACGTACATTTTTCGGTTTTCGTTGACAACTACTTTCATGTCTGATAAATGGTTTCTCTCTCTTATAAATTTTATTGCATTTATGACATTTGAACATTGAATAATGATATTTTTGTTTTATAAAATATTCATATCAATTTTATGATATTAATTTTAATGATATTAATTTTATGATATTAATTTTAATGATATTAATTTTAGTAAAATTAATTATATATTTATTTTATATAATGTCATGTGGATGTGCTAATCAATCAAACTCTCCAGCCAGTCATTTTGTATGTTCTACAGATTATTCTCATAGAAGTATTGCACCTATGATTGTTAATAATGTCATTGCTTATGATAATGAAGATTTTATTACTGACCCCCCAATATCAACAACTATACCTGATAGAAGTAAAAAAATAGGTATGATTTTTAATAATAAAATGTATAAAATTACCTCTTCTTCAGGAACAAATGTGAAAAAACAAACTAAATTTAATCATGCAGAAAAGGATACAACTAATAATAATATAGTAACAAATATCCCTTTAGCAAACTTTGGTATATTTAATAAATCAAAGTTACGTTATAAACAAAATTCTCAAAATACAGATACAAGATATGGTAAAAAATTCTCGCAAGAAAGATATTTAATGAAAAAAAAACGGGCTAATTTTATGTGTCAAAATCAAAAGTTTATATGTTAGAAGATCTATTGTTTATATATATATTATTATATATATATGAACATATTTCCAACTAGAAAGACAAGTATTGATACTTATTATAATGAATTTTGCAATGATTTTAAAAATTATACAAACTCAAAATCAGAAAATACTGTTGCACAATTTCCTAATCCCCAAATATATCAGTCATTAAATGAACAATTATTAAAAAGTTATTTAAAAATAAATAAACAAACCAATGTTGAAAAAAATGTTGAAAAAAAGGATTTAGTTTTTCAATCAGATAATAATATTTGTAACATTAATACTTTTATTAATATTAATGATAAATCGTATGAATTATTTATTTTTGAGGCTGATCAAACAAAATCTTTGAGAGGACATCTTGATTATATACATAATAAAAAATTTCATCTTATTTTTGATTTATTTAATTCAGAATATATTAAAGAAATAGTTAAGACTAATAAAATAGGTGAAATACATATTAAAGAAATTATTAAATTAATTTTTTTAAATTTCATGGATGTTCAACTTATACCTAATTTTTGTAATCTTTGGATATTTGGACAACAGGATTCTATTATATGTCAGGGAACATATTTACCTGTATCAGAAGGAAGTTATAGCGTTGAAGATTATTTAGATTTAATTATAAATAACGTTAATAGGCCTTATTTGAAAATGGATGAAAAATCTATATATGATGTTATAAATACAAATAAATCAAATGAACGTTTATATTTTTTAGCATTCAAATAATTAAATTTAATTTATAATTAAATTATATAACATGGGTGATTTTAATCGTAAAGGTACATCTATAAAAAAGATTATGTCATATGATAGATATATACGTAAAAAGGGAGTCGAAATGATCGAGTGTGATAATGAAACTTATTTTAATATTTATTTTAGATTGAATATGTCAAGTGGTAATCTTTTTACAACATTTACATCACTAATTTCTTCAATACAAATAGATGTTTTAAAGAAATTTATTTCTAATCTTTACAGCATTTCTATAGATAAAATTATTATTGAAAATATAACAATTTCTAGTATACAATTTAAAGTCATTATAATAAATGTTCCGTCTGTAACTGAAAATATAGTATATAACTTAGATAATGTTGCAAATTCTATAGTAGATGCTATGAACACCAATACAAATTATTCTTTTACTAATCAGGATCTAGATCCACAAATGACTTATGTGAAAGATAATTTATATCTACCTAAAGAGCAAGAACCAGAGCCAGAACCTGAACCAGAACCTGAACCAGAGCAAGAACCAGAGCCAGAACCTGAACCAGAACCTGAACCAGAGCAAGAACCTGAACCAGAACCAGAACCTGAACCAGAGCCAGAACCAGAGCCAGAACCAGAGCCAGAGCCAGAGCCAGAGCCAGAGCCAGAGCCAGAGCCAGAACCGGAACCAGAGCCAGAGCCAGAGCCAGAGCCAGAACCTGAACCAGAGCCAGAACCAGAGCCAGAGCCAGAGCCAGAGCCAGAACCAGAACCTGAACCTGAGCCAGAGCCAGAGCCAGAACCGGAACCAGAGCCAGAACCGGAACCGGAACCGGAACCGGAACCGGAACC
>Ga0206126_10005887_pt1 | contig 11064 bp, 11 predicted proteins | sample Helgoland_Spring_5_FD_148621 | JGI IMG/M metagenome (GOLD analysis project Ga0206126, IMG submission 148621) | Pelagic subsurface seawater microbial communities from Kabeltonne, Helgoland, North Sea - Helgoland_Spring_Bloom_20160412_1 | ecosystem: Environmental > Aquatic > Marine > Epipelagic ...
ATGTTTGATGAATGTGAACACGCACCAGCAATTATTTTAGCGTCGAGTAGAGGTGGAGGCAAAAGTGTTTTATTAAAATCCTTAATGCAATATTTGGATAAGCGTTTTAAATTTTCGCATATATTTGCCTTTAGTCAAACCGATAAAATAGCAAATGGATTACCTTTTATGAGGCAAGACCACATATTTAATAATTTAGATAATTTGAAAGGAATATTACAGACAAGAATAGATAATCCAACTCCTATTAAACAATTACCTTATATATGTTGTATATTTAATGACATTGCATCTTTGAGAGAAGAGGGAAGAAGTATTAAAAATAGTGAAAGTTTAGAACAAATATACAGTTTGGGCAGACATCGGAGAATTGTATGTTGCACCCTTGTCCAAAAATTAACTATGATAAATCCTTTAATCCGTTTAAATAGTGACGCTACATTTCTATGGGTGGCTAAGTCCCATATAGTTAAACAAAAAATCAAAGACCAATATTTAGGATTAGCAAAAAATAAAAAAGAAAGTGAAGCAATTTATGAACAAGTATTTAACGGAACTCCTTATAATTGCATGGTGGTTCTACAATTTAAACAAGGAGTAACTAGTTTAAAAGATTATATATATGAATTCGTTGCACCCTTCCCAGCACCTAAATGGAAATCCAAATCTTTAAAGAACATAAATAAAAAGGAAAAGAAAATAAATAAAAAATTAGAAGAAGAAAAAAAAAATATATTTAAAATATATAATGAAATTAAAACCGATCCTAAACTCCGCAGAAGTAATCGTATTAGGGAAAAGACCAGCCAATGATTCTTTTCCTAACCCAACTGAATTAAAAGTATTACCTAAATATCCTAGATTAGACAATGCTTTCTATTCATATAACAGACAATTAAAAAGAGAAAAAGGGATGTGCAATCCTATCCAAAAAGCAATTTATAATTTTGATTTTGCTGGTAATGGAGCGAGAGGTCGTTACAAACATACAAAACAAGATTTAGAAAAAGTTGCTGGTAATACAAATATTAAAAAGAAACCGAAAAAAGTTGTTGATATGGAATTAGATGCCGAAGCAGTTGAAGAACAAATGCAACTTAACTTCGATGGTACAGAACTACGAGGAAATAGAGTTACTAGTGCCGAGGAAGCCAAACAATTTATTAGAAAGTTCGGCGGTGTTATTAAAAGAAATCGTGGTGACCATTTTAGAAGTGGTAGATACAGCGGAGGTAAACTACGACGTGAGTATGAAGCATCAACTCAAAGATTATCTTCAACTGGTCAAAATGTGGAAGTGGAAGATGAGTTTACAAATCTTCAAGATGGAATGGAAGCAGAACAAACTGGATTAAATATTAAAGCTGGGGACGAAGGAATGTGAGTTTAATTTAAACCCCTTTTTTTTAAATAATATTTTAGGAAAAAAATAAAATATTATTAATTTATAAATGGAAAATGTTTTTCAAGATAAAAAAATGCAAGACAAATTTAAGAGATTTGAAGCTGGTGCTAGAGATTTAAAGATTGATGGACTTGTCATGAAAACGAAACCTTTATTAAATAAAAAAGTTGGCGTTGTTTTAGATGGTCGTATTTATCCTATTATAAAAGGTAGAAAAACTAATTGGAGTTTTTTACAAAGTGCCACCACACAAAATAATAAAGAAATATTTAAAGCAGTTATTCAAGCAGTAACTAAAGCAAAAACAAAAAAAGAAAAAGAAGACGCATATATAACGGCACTATTAGATGCTGGAAATATTCCACCAAATGTATCAATGTTTGCCTTAAGAGTTGCCGATGGTGTAAAGGTAGATGCGAGAGCAAATAATGGTTTAAATTTATATAAAAGACAAAATATAAGACAATATTATCCAGCAGATGTAACACCACCGCCACCAAATACAGAACCACCAAAACCAGCAGTAGCATCAAAAAAAGAAATGCCGGATATGAAAAAAGAAGAACCGGAAAAAATGGAAAAGAAAAAAATGAGAGGACAAGAAGTAGTAACGGATGATCCAAACGCACCTTTGGCTTTAAGGGCGAGAAATTATGACCCAACAAAATATGAGGACAATCCCAAAATGGAAATGATAAAAGGTAAAGCAATTAGAGTTTCAAAGTTACAAAGGGGAGAATTTGGATATGTTTTTAGAGGAAAAATATTTCCAATATGGAAAGCGGACAATTTGGCGGTTGCATCTAATAGTTGGTCAATGGTAGAAAGTAGAATGACAACACAAGAATTAGAACTGTTTAAAAGAATGAAAGAAAAAAACAACGATGACGCATTGGGATTATATTATGATTTTATGGAAGAAGTCCAAAATATCCCAATTGAAGTTATAAGTCGTGGTCTAGAAGTTGCAAATAATAAAGGAACTCAACGATTAGTTAATATTTTGGAACAACGCATGAAAAAAAGTGGATACACAATAGAAGATGGATTTAATATTAACTTTGAGCCAGAAGGCGAAAAATCTGTATTTCAAAGTTTAAAAGGTAAATTTTCTCTTTTATTACCAGTTCAAAAATTAAAAAAATCTAGAACAAGATTAGGGAATGAAGAGTTTAAAAAAATACAATACACTAAAGCAGAAATAAAAAAAATATTTGATGGTATTGATATTTATAATAATGTTGAAATAGATAAATTAAAAGCAAAATTAACAGCGGAGGAAATGTCACAAAATATAAAAGTAGAAAGAGATACTAAAAAAATGGAAGAAAAAGAAAGAATGGAAAAAAGAGAAAAAAGAGCAATACCGCTTCCACCACCAATTAAAGATGATGAAGAATTAGAAGTTTTTGATGTTGACGCTAATGGAAATATTAGAGAAGAAAGAGCAAAACAAGATGAATTTTCTTCAACAATGGCGGAGGCAGAAGCATCACTCGCAGACACTAAAAATTTTGATTTAGAAGAGCCAGACGCAATTTTACAAATACCTATGGAACAAAGAATTGGTTATAACCCACCAATTCCGCCAAATAATAATAATAATAATATACAAATGGAAATAAGTGAAGGAAAAAATGATGCCGAACGAAGACAGATAGAATTAAATAAAGCAACAGCAGATGAAGAAACAAAAGCAGAAGAATTAGAAAAAGATAATATTCCAGACATTTCAAAACATGGGCATCAAATTGCTATACAAAATGTTTTTATTAAAGAAGGAAAAGATTTTACTTTTATTAAGCAACAAGTCAAAAGAAATAAATATTTAAACAATGATAATAAAAATATTAAGGCAGAGATTGATTTAATTTATGCATACTATTCAACTTTATTTCCTTTAACAGCACCAAAAGAATATTCAGAAGATAATTGTATAGAACTAAAAACATTAGAATTCCAATACAAAAGAAATATACAATTTGAGAGAAAATGGAAATCTAGTTTAGCAAATTCTATCGGTGGTGGAGCATCAGCACCAAACGGACAAACTATGGGAGCAATAATTAATTTAGAAAACATGGGTATGACCGCACAGCAACTATTCCAACGAGGACAACCAGCAACTCAACCACCATTACAACCAACAGCACCATTAAATAATCCACCTACTGCACCACAAAATCCAGCACAAAAAGATTCAACTGGTGGAAACCCAGTTCCAAAAGGAACATCCGCACTTCCTTTAACAGATATACAACAAAAGGTAATTCCTCAACCACAGAACATTAAACCAAAATCAACAAGAAAGAGAGCAAAGAGAGTTAAGTTCCAAGATGTAAAATTAAAAGTAAGACAGAAACAAATTAAAACAAACCTATTATTTACTAACCCCAAAATAATGGAAACTCCTCCGCAGCCAGAAGGAGATTTACCAATGTTTAATTTTAGAAATAAAATAAATAATAGAAGAAAATTATAATCTTTTAATATATAAATGCCTATTCTAACTTTACATTATAGAAATCAAAATCCTACTGGGTCACCATCAACTGATGATGATAAATACGCAAGACAGAAACTCCGTATGAGTTCTTTATCTGTTCCAATTCAAAAATTAACTTTAGTTGGATATTGTATTAATTTAAGAAAATTTGATGGAACATTAAATGCTGGAAAATCTCATCAAATACCGGATCATATTTTAGTAGAAATACCGGAATTCACAACTCAAAGTGTTAATAACGTATCACCACCCAAAACTCATAACGGCGATGATTATGTACAAACGCATTCTATTCCATTACCTTTAACAGATAATCTTAACACTATTCATTTTGGTATGAATTTAGATTTTGAAGTTAATAAAAGATTAAACCGAGAAATTACACTCCATTTAAAAAAATTTAATGAAGACAATGAAATAGTATCAATGACAACTTCAACAAATGCGGATGGGCAAGTTGCTGTGGATCATGTGTTACTTTACTTTAATTATAATTCTGTTGGAAAATTTTAGAATAATTATTTATTATTTTTACCATTATTTAATATTTAGATATATTAAATAATGGATTTTTTTGAAGATTTATTTATTGGTGATGATAAAGAAACTAGTAGCCCAAAAATATCATATAAAAAATTAACAGAACCAGCAAAAACTAGAAACCCTAGGGGACGCGACCCAAGAGCATTAGGGATAAATGATTTTGAATTAAAAAATAAACAAACCACCGCTGGTAAAGGTATGGATACTTTAAAACAGTCTGGAAATTTAGACCCAGCACAGATTGAAAAAATAGCAAGTAATTTACAAGGACAAGGAGCAAAAAGAAAAGATTTAATTGATGATTTAATTGATGAAATAAAAAAAGGTAACGCTATTGATAGTGCAAGTTTAAGTGAAGAACAGAAAAACGAATTAAGGGAAAGAATGCAACAACCGGAAAAATCAAGAGAAAAAGATTTTAAAAGCGGTCAATTTGGAGATTCTTTTAGTGACGACCCAAAATTAAGCGATGATACGTCATATATTCCACCACCACCACCACCATTACCAAAAGATGATACACCGCCACCACAACATACGCGAGGAGGTTATTTGGGAGATGCCATAGAACCACCACAACACACGCGAGGAGGTTATTTGGGAGATGCTATTCCAAACACAGCACCAACAACAACAGACCCAGCAGAATTAGAACATTCAATAACCGTAACACCAGCAACTTCTTTACAAACCGACCCAATGATAGAACAAGGGAAAGAAAACTCACCGGACGCAACAATTTTTAGACAAATGATACATGTTGGGGCGGAATTGTCTTTTGATTATTTAAAACAATTAAGCGGATATGGTGGTGCAATTGATTCTGCACAAGCAATGGCAAAAAAGTTTTTAGGATTTCAATTTACAGATTTGGTAGATTTGGCTGTTGATAGTTTGCAAAAAAATAAATTATCAGATGTTGGAAGTTTGAGAGGAACAACACCGGACAGAATAAAACTACAAATGAAAGATGCTGAATTGGGCGAACATTCTATAATTAAGAACGCTTGTCTTTATCCTTTATTAGCAGTTGCTTTTAAATTATATTTAGTTGATAGAGGTATTGAATTTGGATATATGGGAGATACTGTATTTAGACATGGTTTTAAACATTTATTAGAAAAATATGTAAAATTACAAGATTCAAATGTGAGATACTTTATGTATTGCTGGGACAACTCACCTAAAAGTTTATTAGATGCTTATGAGAGAAATCGTGATGCTATTACGAGTGTAACACCGGAAGAAAGACAACAAATAATGAATTATCATACTAATATTATGTTAGAATACGATAGAATATTCGCACCAAATAAATTTATGGTTGATGTAAAACGATATGAACACGGCGGAACAGAATTAAATCAAATGTTAATTAATTTAGCAAATCCTATTTTCTTATTTGAAATATCAAAAGTGTTTAGTGGTATTGATGAATTTATATTAAATGTAAGAGACAACGAAGGACTGCTTTTAGGGTTAATGGGTTTATTATACGCAAAAGCATTAAAAGACGGAACTAATATGGGTGACGCACTATTAGCAAATGCTCGTGTTGATGGAATAGTATATTATACAAAACAAACAGAAGCACCAAAATTTAAAAATTTAGAAGTTGATTTATTAAGAGAAGCAGCCGATGGACCAGAATTTCAAGAAAAAATGGTTGATGGTACTAGTTATATTATCTTTAGAGGAACAGATGCAAAACAAGATAAATTTTTAGAAAGAGATTTTATGAAAAATATAATTAATCTTGCTGGTAGTTCTGAATTGTTTAGCAATGAAGCATTTAATAATAGAATTGTAAAAGCAACAGAGATTATAGAAAAAAGAGAAAGAGAAGGTGTCCCAATAAAAATAATTGGTTATTCTTTAGGAGGAATTTTTGGACTATACATGAGTTCTATATATCCCACAATTCCAACAAGGATTTATTCTCCAATATTAGCAAATAATGAAGAAACAACTCAATTAATGGATGGAATTGAGCAACAAAATTCTAATTTAGAAATAAATTATATTGAAGGTGACCCAATTAGCGTTAATGTGAAAAAATATGAAGATAGATTAAATATTAAGAAACAAAAGAAATCTCGTTTTTTTGATAGTCATTCTTTGAACAATTATTTATTTAATCCATAATTTATTTTAATAAAGTTTTTTTAATAATTTTTTTTTCTTTTTGTATATTATAAATGAATATCGCAACCGAAGCGTTAAAACAATCAACATTATATGCCTCTTCGATTCAAGGTGGAAATATCGATTATGATAGTTTCAAATATGATCTCGAAAAGTCATACCCAAATATTTACAAAGACCGCCACGTGGCCAAAGAATTCACCGGCCTCAAAAATGCCTCCCTAGGCTCCAGCGATTCGACCGAGGTCAGTGCCTTCGGTCTAGCTCGTGAAATGTATTTAAAAACCACAATCTCATATGTAACCCCATCTGTTGACGCCAATCAAGTCTGCAACGTTGCCCAACATTTATACAAAGCAATCATTAGCCGAGTTGCCCTTCTTAACTCGTCTAGAGAAATTGCCCAAATTTATGGCGACACTATGCAGTGGAGAGCAATCTCACGCAACAACAGAGGCGAAAAAATGAAATGGCTTCTTGCTGGTAAACACAACCTTCAACTTAACGCAAAAGCTTTACAAGTGGTAGAAGAAAATCTTGCAAATGAAATTATTTGTGGTGATGCCGTAACCCAAACAATAACCTTTTACACTGACCTTCCTTGGTCTTTCCTCCACGGCAAATTCCAAAGTGATGATGGAAAGAAAACTTCTGCCCTTGGAAATTTCCGCTTTTTAGAAACTTGCCGTGTCCTAGTGGAAACCGCCCCAGCACATGAAGTAGTAACTGGCGTTGGAACTGGAACTGGAGCAATAACTGATTTAAAAATTGATAAAATGGAACTCGTTGTAAATTATGATATTCCGGAATCTTCCGATATGATGCAAATTGAAAACCAATATTCTCTTGATGTTCCTCTATCAGTTCTTGTAGGAAATGAAGTCCTAACTGAAACCGAAGTAGCAGCCACAGCATCTTCCACAACTCACTCTGTTAAAGTGTTCAACACAAATCTCGCTAAAGGCTTTGTCGTCTGCGTACATAAAACACGTGATGCAACAGCCGCTCGGCGTCTTGCGGTAAAAATAACTTCCGGAGAATCAAACGGTTCAGATGATTTAATTGTTGAACCAACATCCGCAGCCTTAGCCCTAGCCGCGAACAAACACGCAGCCAACCCTCATATGGGTCAATACCATTCCATACCAGCAACTGATGATAGTCGGTTTGGATGTGACTACAAAAAAGTAAATGCCCTATCTATTAAATCCTCCGGCCGTGTCCTTTTTGAAGCGGATTCATATGAACAACTTCTATTTTGCACCACTAACATGACCAATTGGCTAGATGTTGCGGCCGGCAATGTGCGAGAAATTTCTCAAATTATGGATAAAAATAGTTGCAACGATGTTAATTTCTACTGGATTCCTTTCTGTGAAAAACCCAACGTAAACTCCTTCACCGGCTCTCTTGCTCTTAAAGGTCTAGCCACTTGCGACGTCAGCGTAACCTTCCCTTCCATTAGCGGTCAAAAATACAAAGTTAAAGTGTACACAATTCACCACAATATAGTTAGTGTCGATGCCAACAGCGGTCGCTTAATACAGAGCGTCAGTTCGTAAAGTATGTTCGTAAATATATCTTTTTATTATCTTCTAATAAATTGATTTAAAAAAAATCTATAATATATAATAACAAAAAATGACTTTTATTATATATAAAATTCGCCACTGCAATTACATCGGTTCTACCGCCAATTTAAAAGAAAGAAAATATAAACATAAATCAGTTTGTAGATGTGGAAAAATTAAAGAATATAATTTACCAATTTATAAATATATAAGGGAACATGATATTGAAATAGAATTAATACAATTGGAAATATATCATCGTAAATGTAGTAAAAAAATACAAACATTGGTAGAACAATATTGGATTAATAAATTTGATAGTGTTAATAATGGTTTAAATTCTATTAATGCTTTTTCATCAAAAAAACAAACAAAAGAAAAAGCAAAACAACAAAAAAAAATATACAGACAAAAAAACAAAGAAAAATTATCACAATATAAAAAAGAATATACTGAAAAAAATAGAGATAAAATTAATAGCAAAGGTAGGATTTATTATCAAGAAACAAAAGAAAAACGATTAGAATATCAAAAAGAATATCGTGAAAAAAATAAAGAAAAAATTAAAGAAAGGTTTAATAAAAATAAAAAGAAATATAATAAAAATAGAATTATTAAAGTTGAATGTTGTATTTGTAAAAGAATGGTTACAAAATGTAATTTAAAACAACATCAAAAAACTAAAAGTTGTAAAAGTTTTATTTAAGGTTTTCTAATAGTTTTCGACATGCTTTTCATTAATTGTTGTTTATAAAAATCATTTGCCATATTTACCGGTGTCGAACCAAAATATATCCCTTGTCTTCTTGCTTTTTCTTTTTCAAATGCATAACCCCTTGCGGTATTTCTATCTCCTATACGTATTTTTTCTCCTTGTAATAATCGTTTTCTTATATCATTTGCCTTATCAACATCTTCTTCAATATCTTTCATTTTTATTTTAATTTTTTCTTTTGTTCGTGGAACATTTTTAGGAGTTTTTTTCTTTTTTGGTGTTAAAGTTCCACCTAATTTTTTATTTATTTTTTTATAATGTTCTTTTTTTGCTTTCCTATTTCTCTCTTTTCCTTCTGCTTTTCTTTCTTCATTTCTTTCTTTTCTATTTTGTTTTGCATCAAATTTACTTTTTCTTGAAGCGGACACATATGCTATTTCTTTTTCTTGTACTTTGTTAGCGAATTTAACCATTATAATATTATATAATATAATATTATTATGGATAATAAAAAAGAATTTAATAATATTTTAAAAACAATAGAAAAATTAGAAAAAGATTTGAAAGATTTTAATTGTAATGTTAAAAAATTAAAAATAAAAGAAAGAAAAAAAATAATAAAATATTGCAATTTATGTAAACAATTTCATTATGATAAATATATAAATTATAATAATGATCCGACAAATAATAAAAAGTTTAAAAAATTATTTTGTGTGTGCTAAATATATAATGCCCAACCATTACAAAGAGAAAAAACAGAAAAAAATAAACATGAAACCAAAAAAAAATAATAAAAAAAAAATGTTTAAATCAAAAGTTAAACCTAAATTATTTAATGAGAGCGTTGGTCGTCAACGTCCATTAGCAAAGCAAAAACCAAACTATTAAATCCATATTAATTTTTCTGTTGTTCCAAGTTCTTTTTGTAAATTCCAACAAAACCAGCAAGTCATAAAAGGAGCTGGTTTTCCACTTTCAATAAAACTATAATATTTATTTGGAATAACGACTTGTAAATTGGTGTTATACTTTCTTAAATATTTTCTTTCTAGAGTTCCAATTGGGAGCAAAAGAGATATTCTGCGGTTAGGTGTGTCTTTTAATAACTTTTCTAATATTTTTTCTTTTTTATTATAAGGTGGGTTGTCTATTATTAAAGCGTCACTAATATCATAAGTATAAAAGTCTTTATTAAAGTGAATAATATTATAACCTAAATTTTTAACCAATTCTTTACAACTACCATCATTATAAAACGGCAACCACAATTTCTCTCTTTTATTTATAAATTGTAACATGTCTTTCCACGCACAGAGTGGAGTGTTATAGTCGTCTTTTGGTACAATTTTTCCAAGTGGATAGCTTCCTTTAAAGGTGGTCATGCTTATATTTAACAAATATAATTTTTTTTGTTGTCGAACCTTATAATATTTTTTCTAAAGTTCAATTTTTTGGAAAATATAAAAAAAATATTTTTTAAAAATTAATTAAATATTTTTAATTATAATAACTAACCCACGAGGTTCAATTTTTATTGTCTAAAAATATGTGCTTCTTCAAAAAACTCTTTACAATATTTAATACTCTCATTCCATTTTTGTTCTTTAGTAAAATTAGACCCTAACATGGCTTGTATTTGAAGCATACGTGGGTCATTACAAGTCTTACCTTTTGGTGTGCTTACCCAACTATTACGAATACCACTCACTCGTCTTAATTTATACCTACCATTTTGAATTTTAAATGTAAATGTATGGTCTAAAACAATCTCTTTATCGCAACTTGTAAAACCACGAATAACTAACCATTTGCCTTGTTTTTTAATAGTATAACCATTTTTATAAAACCCACTCTCCGTAGGCGTTCCTAATTTATTGTCGTAGTCTTTACCATTAACATTTAGTTTGACTTCAAAAGGCAAAGATGGAAGTTTTGATTTAATTACATCTGTAAAGTCATTACTATATTTTTTTTTGTCTGCTTGTGGAAGACCATTAGCAAAAATGTAGTAATTGCCTCCAACGTTGATAGTGCGAGCCATATTATTTAATAAAATAATATATAGTTGTTGTTGTTGTTATTATTTTTAAAAAATTTAAAATTTCAATTTTTTGGAAAATATAAAAAAAAATATTTTGGAAAAAAAAAATAAAAAATTGTTTGGGATATAATAAAA
>Ga0206126_10005890_pt1 | contig 11061 bp, 12 predicted proteins | sample Helgoland_Spring_5_FD_148621 | JGI IMG/M metagenome (GOLD analysis project Ga0206126, IMG submission 148621) | Pelagic subsurface seawater microbial communities from Kabeltonne, Helgoland, North Sea - Helgoland_Spring_Bloom_20160412_1 | ecosystem: Environmental > Aquatic > Marine > Epipelagic ...
ATGCCCGGAACGTTAGTTGTAATTGCACGATCCGAGCATATGCTTACAGCGTGTATCCAAGGGCAGACCAGAAATGCAAGAGATGAGCCGCTTTGCCATTGCAATCTTTTTGTTTTTTGCCAGCGCTTTTGCGGTGTCAGCGGAACGTCCACGCCCCTTGGCATGGGCGATGGACGCGGTGCGGGCGGAAAACTGGGAAACGGCAGCCAAACTTGCTGCACGTGATGGCGATGTGGCCGCCGACATTATAGAATGGCACCGTTTGCGCGCAGCGCTGGGCAGCTTTGCTGACGTCATAGCCTTTCTTGACCGTCGCCCTCACTGGCCCGGAGAGCCCATGTTGCGCCGCCGGTCCGAGGCGGTCGTCACCGAACAAAAAGATGAAGATATCCTCGCATTCTTTGCCGCGTTTCCCGCGCAAACACCTGAAGGAGTGCTCGCCCACGCCAACGCTTTGGCACGCAGCGGCGCAAGCGCGGATGCGAGGGCTAATATCGTGCTAGCTTGGTGCGCGATGTCTATGAACGAAACAACACAGAACGAATATTTGAAGACGAATGGCGACCTGCTTGCAAGCCATCACATCACGAGGCTGGATGGTCTGCTATGGAGCAACAAGACAAAAGATGCCCGCCGAATGCTCAAGCTGGTCCCAGCCGACCATCAAGCATTGGCAAAAGCACGTCTGGCCCTGCAGCAACAGTCTGATGCTGTAGATGCGCTGATCAAAGCTGTTCCAAAAGCTTTGGCGGATGATCCGGGTCTGGCCCATGCTCGGTTCGAATGGCGCGTGCGCAAGGGGCGTTGGGAAGATGCCAAGGCACTGCTGCGCGATCGGTCCCAATCCGCCGAAAGGCTGGGCCGGCCAGATTCCTGGGCACAGCGCCGACTCGGATTGGCCCGCGACGAAATGCGCGACGGTAGTGCTGCATTGGCCTATGAACTGGCTGCTCGCCATTTTTTGACAGAGGGCGCGTCATATGCGGACCTTGAATGGCTGGCGGGCTATATCGCATTGCGCAAGCTACAAGACCCGATCACCGCCTTGACGCACTTCCAGAACCACCGCGCCGCAATTCTATCGCCGATTTCAATTGGCCGGGCAGCATATTGGATTGGTCGCACGCATGAAACTCTTGGCAACGGTCGTGCCGCAAAAGCGGCCTATGCCGAAGGAGCGCGATACCAGACATCGTTTTATGGATTGCTGGCAACAGAGCGCGGCGGCTTTCCGATGGATCCGGATCTGGATGGTCGCGAGGTATTTGAAGACTGGCGCAGCTCTGACCTCGTGCGCCACGATGTTTTTGAAGCCGGTATGCTTTTGCAAGCATCGGGTGAACTGTACTTGGCTGGGCGCTTCTGGGCGCATCTTGCCGAAGATCTCGATCGTGAAGAAGCAGGTCAGTTGGGTCAGGCCGCGATCGATGCAGGCCAGCCAAATATGGCGGTCAGGATAGGCAAACGTATTGCCAAACGGGGCGAAACACTGCACGCGGCGTACTATCCTTTGCACCCGCTGGCCTATGCAAATCTGCCCATGGCCCCAGAGATGAACCTTGCCATCGCGCGGCGCGAAAGCGAATTTGATCCATCTGTTCAAAGCGGCGCGGGCGCACGTGGACTGATGCAGGTCATGCCCGCCACCGCCAAGGATGTGGCCGCAGATTTGGGTCGCAGTGCTGAACATAGCACCGCACGTCTGACCTCTGATCCCGTATATAACGCTGAGCTTGGCGCAACTTTTCTGTCTCAACTGGCAGGTCGGTTTGGTGGAAATGTCATCCTGATGTCTGCGGCATATAACGCAGGGCCAAGCAGGCCAATACGTTGGATGACCCTGTACGGCGACCCTCGCAAGGGTTCAGAAGCATATGATGTCGTGGACTGGATCGAACACATACCCTATGGCGAGACCCGCAACTACGTGATGCGAGTCGCCGAAAGCTTGCCGATCTATCGCGCGCGCCTTGGAAAGTATCCTCTTCCTATCCCGTTCAGTGCCGAGCTTGCCGGCTCAACTCTGCTGTCTTTCGCGCCAAAGGGTGAATAGACCGGCACACACGATGATGCCCGCTCCGATCAGAACATTAGGTTCAAGCACCTCGCCAAACAAAGTAATCCCAACGAGCGCAGCAAAAACCATTTGGAAATAAGCAAAGGGTTGCACTGCGCTGGCTTCCGCCACCTCATAGCAGCGGATCAACAGCCAATGACCCAGCGCGCCCGTGATACATAGTACACCCATCCAAGCCCAATCTCCGCGGCCCATCGGCTCCCAAAACCACAGGCCAACGGCGGTGACGGCCAGCGCACCCATGGTACCCGTCCAGAAGAAACTGGTCGCAGCAGTGTCATCGCGCGCCACAAAGCGTGTCAAAAGCCCATAGATCGCGAACATGATCGCTGAAACCAACGGGATAGCGGCCGCCGGGTCAAACACTCCCAAACCGGGCTTGAGAATAATAAGGACTCCGATGAACCCCACAAAGATCGCCAACCAGCGCCGCCAGCCTACATGCTCACCCAAGATTGGGCCGGACAAGGCCGCGATCAGCAATGGATAGGCCGCAAATACCGCATGGCTTTCCACCAGCCCCAAAACAGTAAACGCAGTGACCATCACGCAGATTTCTGCCGCCAGCAAAACACCACGTAATATCTGGATCGCCGGGCGCGCGGTACGTGCGGCCACGGCAATCCCACCCGCTTTTCGAGCTGCAATGGCGATGACGAACGCTGCGAAAAACCAATAGCGGATCATCACGACCATGTAGACGTTGTATTCACCGGCAAGGTGCCGCGAAATCCCATCTTGTCCGGCGAACACCACCGATACAGCAATCATTAGCGCGATGCCAAGCCGCGCATTGTTGCCCGCGCTCATGCAAGGACCGCGTGCGTCATGTGGCGTTTGCGCCCAAAGCCCGGCGCCCGCGTCACCTGAAACCCGGCGTCCTGCAGCCCGCGCCGCACAAAGCCAGCCGCCGTATAGGTGGCTGCTGTGCCTCCCTTTGCAGTATGGGCGGCCACCGCCTGCAACAAATCCTGCCCCCAAAGCTCAGGGTTTTTGGCGGGCGAGAACCCGTCAAGGTACCATGCATCAGCCCGTTCGCCCCAAGACGGCACCGTCTGTCGGGCATCGCCCAAAATCAAGGTCAGGTGCACATCTTCAAATGTGCAGACACCAACGCCCTTCTGCATGGCGTTCACCAACTGCGTTGCAAGCCCTGACAGCGCAGGAAAAGCAGCCAGCGCTGTGGCCATATCCGCAGGTGACATGGGAAAGGCTTCAAAGCTGGTGAAGTGCAGCGTTCCACCCGCGCCACAGGCGCGCCAGGCAGCCCATGTCGTCAAAAAGTTCAAACCGGTGCCAAAACCCAGTTCGCCCACATGAAATTCGTCTCGAAATCGTGCAGGCAGGTCATTACCCGCGAGAAACACATGCTCGGTTTCGGCCAGTCCATTTTCAAGGCTGAAATAGGGATCGTCAAACTGCAACGACACCGGTACAGCGCCCGCGCGCCATTCCAATTCTGCCTGCTGGTCCTGCATCCGTTACCCCTGTATGAGCTGTCCATCGATGTGACAGTGGCGGAAGGGGCACGTATTGGCAACGGCAGACATCACAGTGCGCGGCGCGGGGATCTTTGGGTTGTCAATTGCGTGGACACTGGTGCAACGCGGGGCGCGGGTACAGGTGATCGACCCACATGGCCCGGCGGCAGGTGCAAGCGGTGGGATCGTCGGCGCGCTCGCCCCGCACGTGCCCGAGAACTGGAACCCTAAAAAGCAGTTCCAACTGGAAAGCCTATTGATGGCGCGCTCCTTTTGGGCCGAGGTGGAGGACATGGGCGGCCTGTCGCCGGGTTATGCGCGTCTTGGCCGCATTCAACCTATCTCTGACGCAGCAGGCTTGGCACTAGCCCAGGCACGCGCAACCTCAGCCAACAGCCTTTGGGGCGACGCCGCGCGATGGCACGTCAGGCGCTCCGAACCCACAGAATGGACCGTGCCCAGCCCATCAGGGTATGAGATATTCGACACGCTCAGTGCACGCATCCATCCCAAACAGGCCTGTCTGTCTTTGGTTGCCGCTTTACAGGCGCGCGGCGTGCCAATCCTAACAGATGGGACCGACCAAGGCGCTATCGTACATGCAACAGGCGTTGACGGGCTGCACAGGCTCAACGCCGAGCGCAGCCGTGTCGTCGGCAGCCCGATCAAGGGACAGGCCGCACTTTTGGGTTACGCGATGCCGGGCGGCCCACAACTGTTTGCCGATACCTTGCACATCATACCGCATGCAGACGGCACCACTGCGATAGGATCAACAACTGAGCGCACATTCAGCACCAACACCGGAACAGACGCACAGCTTGATGAGATCATTAAACGGGCACGCGCAGCAGTCCCTGCGCTTTCTGATGCGCCTGTTATCGCACGGTGGGCCGGTCTGCGACCGCGCAGTCGCAGCCGTGCGCCCATGCTCGGTCGCTGGCCCGATCGCTCGGGCCATTATATCGCCAATGGCGGCTTCAAGATTGGATTTGGCATGGCCCCAAAAGTTGCGCAAACCATGGCCGATCTGGTCATGGACAATATCAACACCATCCCCGATGGCTTCGACGTCCCATCGTCATTTTAAGCCTCGGCCGTCATGCATTGGCGCCCATCCGGGCCGCGCACCCACAGCTTTCGCCCCTTACGACAAAAGATCCCAGTCTCATAATGCATCAAAGGTGCCGTCGCGCGAAATGAAAATGTCGACAAAGGACCCAGCGCATCCTGAGCCATCAGCATCAGGTGTTGCGCCAGCAATGGCCCATGCACCACCAGACCGTCATAACCCTCCACTGATTTGGCATAAGGCTGATCATAATGGATGCGATGCCCATTGAATGTCAGCGCTGAATAGCGAAACAGCACTGTTGCGTCAAAATTATGTGCTTGAGCCTGATCTTCATCTGTCGGGGCTACAGGAGCAGTTGGCTTGGTCTCTGATGGGTCTGGATCCTCGCGGTAAACGAGGTCTTGCCATTCTGTCACACAGGTTTTGCCGCCCTGCATGATTTCGTGGCGCAAGGTGACAAAGGCCAGTGGCCCCGTGCGCCCCTGTTTGGGTTGCGCAGTTTCGCAAACAGATAAACGCTCGGCTGGTTCGCCGAGGACCAATGGCACATCAAACTGCAATCGCCCCCCCGCCCACATTCGTCTTGACAATCCCATGTCCGGGATCAGCCCCCCAACCCTAGGATGCCCATCGCGGCCCAAATTCTCGGGGGTAACCGGAGCCCAGAAATAGAGTTGGTGAAAAAACGGCGGCAGCGCGTCACCTGCAGACAAATCCGGCGCTTGGCCCAGGGTAACTTGCATGGCCTGCGCACGCGCGGGATCAAGTACATCTTTTTGACGAGCGAGGTTTGGCATATCATTTTGCATGGTGCGATCATGATCCAAGGAGCCGCAGATTGAAACAGCCCAAACTGACCAACCTCGACCATCTTGTGCTGACCGTAATCAATATTGACGCAACCATCTCGTTTTATTGCGATGTGTTGGGGATGGAGCACGCCCCATTTACCGTCGCTGATGGCACAATCCGGCATGCTTTGCGTTTTGGTGACCAGAAAATCAACCTGCACAAGGCGGGTCAAGAGTTTACGCCCAAAGCCGCCATGCCGGTCTCTGGCTCTGCCGATCTGTGTTTTCTGACACAGACATCGATTGAAGATTGGCAATCTCATCTTCAATCTGCAGGAGTTGAAATCGAAGATGGTCCGGTTGAAAGATCGGGAGCGATTGGCCCGATCCTTTCGCTTTATATGCGTGATCCGGACGGCAACCTGATCGAAGTGAGCATAGAGAACTGTAACGTTTGACGAAATATCTGAAACGACCTGCGTCATATAACGCGTTGAAATTTTATCTTACGATGCCCCTGAGCCCTAACCCTAGCGATTGATCTCTGCGCGCAAGGCCTCCATCAGCTCGGACAGTCCACGCGCGTAGCGCTCGCTTACAAGAGTACCATCCTCCGCAAACTGATCACTGCTTGCCGCCAGATGAACTTCAGGACCTTGCAAAATGCGCGGTCGAAATGGGACCATGAAGCCCCGCAGAACCATTTGTGCACGCTCTCCGCCGGCCCTACCCGCTGCAGCTGACATCACCGCAAGCGGCTTTTTAGCCCAAGGGTTGCCTTCGACACGGCTGACCCAATCCAACGCATTCTTGAGAACACCTGAGGGTGCTTTATTGTATTCAGGCGTCGAAATCAGGATCGCATCGGCATCAGCAATCTGTCCAGCAAGGATCTTCACGGCATCCGGAACCCCAGCCGATGTTTCAAGATCGCCGTCGTAAAGTGGCATTTGCAAATCCGCTTCGACGTAAGTGCAGTCACCGAAAAGTCGCGCCGCCGCGCGCAACAGTTTGCGATTGGTGGCACCCGCACGAAGCGAACCCGATAAGCCAAGCAAAACCGGTAATGTCATTTTTATCCCTCTTTGAACAAGCACTCACAAAGTACGCGACATTGAAGTCGATCTTCGTTTCCTTTTTCAGAGCTATGTACTCGGCCGGATGACAATATCTACACGCCGATTAAGCGCCTTTCCCTCTGCAGTAAGATTACTGGCAACAGGTTGATTTTCGCCACGACCGAACACTTGGATTCTGTCGAACGCAACGCCGTTGTCCAGCAGGATGTCACCCACAGCATTTGCACGCCGCTCGCTGAGCCCCTGATTATAGGCCGCGTCGCCGTCGCTGTCGGTATGACCCGCGATCTGGATCGTGGAATTGGGATATGATTGCATGCTGTCGGCCAGCACAGCCAGATCGCTGCGCAAGCTGAATTTTACTGTCGTACTATCCACGGCAAACAGAATGTCTTCAGGCAATGTGACGATCAGGCGATCACCGGTGTTGGTGATCCGAACGCGTTGATCGTTCAGGTCGCGGCGCAACTCGGCCTCTTGCTGATCCAGATTGTATCCGATCCCTGCTCCAACTGCACCGCCAACAACAGCGCCGATGATCGCACCGTCGCTTTTATCATTGCTCAGGATTGAACCAAGAACTGCGCCGGATAACGCACCAATCAGTGCGCCCTCGTTCCGGTTTTGGTTCGGGTTTCCGGTATCATTGCCAAGCGTAGCTGGGTCGGTACAGGCGCCCAGTGCAACACTTATACCAAGCGCCACCATAACAGGTATTTTTTGCGTAACCATTTTCTACTGCCTCCGATATCTGGCCCCGTTCGGGCGGGGCGCGTTCTCTGGTGTTTAAGATAGACATTCTATGCTGCGACAGAACAGGGAAAAAACAAGTTGGCGTTATCCCGCCCATCACATTTTACTAATCAAGATGCGGTTCATGCCTCTACTCGGGCGGACTCATAAGCAAGCATCGCCCGTTTAACAGGCAAACCCCAATGATATCCGCCTAGGCCACCAGATTTGCGCAACGCCCGATGGCAAGGAATAAGCCAACTGATGGGATTGCGCCCCACGGCAGTGCCCACTGCACGCACCGCGCGTGAGTTCCCGATGCTTCGCGCAATCTCGGAATAGCTGGTGACATGCCCCGAAGGAATTCGCAGCAGAGCTTCCCAGACCTTAATCTGGAACGGTGCCCCGATTAGATAGAGCTTTGCAGCATCAGATGCTGGCGATTGCGCGCCAAAAGCGGCCAGAACCCATGGGTGCAGTTGCGGCGCATTTTCCACAAAGGTGGCTTGAGGCCAACGCTGCATAAGATCCTGCATTGCCCACTCTTCACCCATTTCAGCAGCGAATCCAAGTCCGCAAATCCCCTTGTCGGTGCCCATCACGAGGGCGCGACCAAAGGGGCTGTCGAACCAACCCCAATAGACCGTCAGGTTGGCCCCTGCTCTGGCGTATTCACCGGGGCTCATCGCCTCCCATCTCAGGAAAAGATCATGCAGCCGCCCGGACCCGCTCAGCCCTGTCGCATGCGCAGCGTCAAGCATGGTAAATCGCTCAGCAAGCAACGACTTGGCATGATTCAGTGTCAGATACTGCTGATAGCGCTTGGGCGATACACCTACCCAGCGCGAAAAGGTACGCTGAAAGTGCGTCGCGCTCATGTCCATCTCACGCGCCAGCGCCTCAAGAGACAGCGGGCCTTCGGCTGTATCAATCAAGTCAATAGCACGCCGCATGACGTTGTAGTGATAACCTGTATCGAGGTCTGGGGGCACAGTTTTTTCCATACACCCAAAGATACGACGAGAATGAATGTCATGCGACCCGTTTGTTGCTGGAAATATAACATGTCTTTGTTGCATAAATGTGGCTCTGTAGGATTCAGTTGAATTCAGTGTAGTAGCAGGCTGGCATGAGCAGCTGGATACCGACGAAATACACGAGCAGGTATTCACCTGATTACCATCGAGCGCTAAAGCAACGTAGATCATTGGCCATTTGGTTCGATCCCGAGCCAGATTGGAGTGCCCGGCCAACTGGCAAGCAGGGCCGTCAGGCGCGCTAGAGCGATGCGGCGATCCAAGCATGCTTGACGATCAAGTTATTGTTCGGTTTGCCGTTACGACAGACGACTGAGTTTGTGGCAAGCTTCACGAAGTTGTTTGATCTCGACTGGGAGTGCCCGACTACAGCACCCTTTGTCGGCGACAGAAACGCTGTCCGTCGCTATTGCTTACAAAGGCTCGGCGGGGCCACTGCACCTGCGGCTGCACTCTCGGGACATTCCAATGGGATGCCCCGAGAGTGCAGGCGAGTGGAATGCGCGCTAACATGGAGGCCCAAAACGCCGCATCCAATGACCGACGGGGTTATGCGCAGCATGATCCCAAGAGATTGGCGAAAGATCCATACCGGTATGGATGAGCAATAGCTGGAGATCCGGACAATCGAGCTGACAGGTAGCAATGTGAGGGATGCCTCCATGCTGCCTGACCTGCTTAGCCAGATCGCCCCCGATCAGGAAAACGGCAGCGTCATCGCTCTCTCAGCAGATTTGCTTTGCAAATCGTCTGTCGAGCAATGGACGAAGCCTATGACATGGGCAAGTGCCACTATGCGATCGCGGCACTCAGCGCAGACGCTGTCATCCCACCGCAGAAGAATGCCAAGCTATAGAAGCCGGACACAACCCGAGGCGAGGGCTCGTAACGAAGCAGTGCGGTCCTCAAAGTGTCCAGGGTGCGCTGTTTGGCGACGATGGGTCGGCTACCACCGCCAAAGCCGTGTCGAAACAAAGATGCATTGTGTGAAACTTTTAAAACACCCCGCTTTTAACTTGAGGCTTATCCAGCCTCACAGAAGAGGTTCCAGCATTCGTTTGGTGTGAAGAGGCCGCAAATTTCGATGTGGGCGTCGTACATCTGGTCGAATGTTTCTGCCCCAATTCTGCGTTGGTATGCCTTTAGCTTTGAGAAGGCCATCGATGGGATTGAGGTCGGAGGAGTATGGCGGCAGGTAAAGGAACCAGCATCCTACATCGCACAAAGCCGCAGCCGCTGCTTTGTTGTCGTGGATGGCCAGGTCGTCGCAAATGACGACAATTTCGGGCTGCAATTGTGGAGTGGGAACGCGTCAGACATAGACCTCAAAGGCCTCACCATCCATCGCGCCCTTGATAACCCACGGCGCGATCAGATGGTCGTGTGTCAAAACAACGATGAATGCCTGCGTTCCCCATGCGCCAAACGGGGCATCCATTTCCAAGCGTTTTCCGCATAAACTGCGCCCGTATTGGCAGGTCAGGTGAGTTCTGTCGGACGTTTCATCAATAAAGACAAGAAAATCAGGATGCGCCTGCATCGCAGCAAGGTGGTGCCTGAACCAGTTTTTGCGTCGCTCCTTTAGATGGGCGCGCAATCGCTCGGTGGCAACCAATGGCTTTTTTATACGTATAACCGAGCTTGCATAGAAACCGCCCGATGGAAGCCGCGTCCACAGCAACGCGAGTGGCAGCTTCCAAGGTTCCTGCAAGTTCTGGCAAAGTGACATAATCATCCTGTGCCAGCAATTCTTCCAGCGATTTTTGATGAATAAATAGCTTCTTATGGCTGGGCGGGCGACCTTAGGGCCCTCGCTCGCCCCAGCCCGTTTCCCACAGCCTGCCTTGCCACCGCACACCAGTGGCGGCAGACAATTTCAGCGGTGCTGCTGCACGACCACTCAATCCCTTTACAGTACATTCTTGAAAACGCGCCCGAAGCGCTGACGGAAATGCTGCTGACGTAAAGCATCCTCTCAAAGAAGGTGAGCCACATAGCAGGCAAACTTGAGCCTCCACAGCTTCACGTGTCAGGTGCAACGCTCTAGACAGACAAAACAATAATCTGGTTTAGATGGAAGAATAAGATTTCAACCGGGTAAGATGGACGGGACCGCATTGGGGGGCGATCCCGTCCGATTGTCAACGCCTTGTCATGGGGATGAGACAAGGGGCGAGGCCAATGTTCCGGTTCGCGTTCGGGACGAATACCAATGCGAACCGGCTCCGGAAAACCGGTCAAACCAGAGCGCCTTTGAGATTGCAAAGGATCAAGTTCGATGCTCCAACGGCTAAAACCATCACTCACGGAACAACCAGAACATGCAAGATTACTTTATGTAGAGGAAGTGGGGGATTCCTTACCCACTAACACAGAATTTGTTTTCATCGTAAATAGTTGTAATTAAATACTTTTTCTGAAATTCAAACCTATACGATACTATCGTATCTTGTCTGTCCAATTTTTGAAAATCATGTTCTAGATGGCAATTGCCTCATGGCGAGCAATATGACACAATTATATTTTAGGATTCAGTTGCACCAAGAGGCGGAATCCTGCGCTAAGCGATAGTGTTGGATCAAAGCATCGCGCCGCGACCACCTCTGTGTGGTGTTTCAAGTATTTCGTCAAACTTTATAATGCTGGTGTCCGAAGTCTGTTTCGATCAATGCTTCAGTACACGCGTACCCCTTGCTGATATGGGCACTTCTAGATAGCTCGTCATACTATGTTATATCCTGACCTTTTGATCCTGCGCCACGGCGAGACTGTGTGGAACTGTGCGGGCC
>Ga0206126_10005892_pt1 | contig 11058 bp, 8 predicted proteins | sample Helgoland_Spring_5_FD_148621 | JGI IMG/M metagenome (GOLD analysis project Ga0206126, IMG submission 148621) | Pelagic subsurface seawater microbial communities from Kabeltonne, Helgoland, North Sea - Helgoland_Spring_Bloom_20160412_1 | ecosystem: Environmental > Aquatic > Marine > Epipelagic ...
AATGTTTGCTTTTAAGCATTATTTTATCTTTCTCCCTTCTTTCAATTTCCTGTAAGAGTAATATCGACCTTCAAAAAGATGAAGCGCAAGAAGTTATGGATGATTATGTCGAACGCGCTAATACTTTTAATGAACAGTTTGAGTATGACGAAAAGCCAATAAGGCCAAGGAGGGAGTTGCTTCAATTCACCTATGGACCAGAAAGTTTAGATAATAATGCCTTTCTTGAATATTTGGTTCTATCTAATGCCCAACTACCTAATAACGTAATTTCAGATTTATTAGAAAAAGAGAGTGAGTACGAGAATGAAGACTTATCTAACAATTTAGGACTGATTAGGGAGGAGATAGAAAACTATAAAGACGTAATTAAAGTTTACAAAACATTCACACAACAAAAGACAATTGTAAATTTATACAATTCAAATCTTCAAAGTACGTTGAGGTCAATAATTAAATCTCCGGGTCTGCAGATAATATCAGATGAATTATATGTGAGTGGCCAATACAATGATTCTCTTTATGCAATTATAAAATCTATTTCACAAACAAATAATCTTTATGTTTATTTCTCAAGCGATTACAAAACACTATATTTGACAAGAAATTTTCCAGTTAATGAAGGTATGCATATAGTAGATTGGAGTTTTGCGGAAAATCCAGAAGCGGTTCAAATAGATTTAAATGTTATTTCGGACCTTATTGATCAAATTGATAATAATGCAGAAAGTATTGGTAGTTACATAAATAACGAAAATTTAGCCTCCACTGTTTTTGGGAAAAACATCATTAGACGTTTAATGTTCAGGGGGGAAAATATTAACAATCTAAGACAATTAAAACTGGTGGCAAGCAATCACAGAAATGAGCTCATTGATAGAGCTGATAGACAAATAGAGGATAGCTCAACCACAACTATCTCTATACTTGAAGATAATCTTATCAATGGCAACGAAAAGGTTATTGAAAAATTTGCTGTTTATCATGATAGCCCTAATGCAATGTTTAAGAAATTAAAAGCATTCACTGTTTTTAATAAATGTGATGTTGCAGATTTATCTAAAGATGAAGAAGGTAATCCAACATCAGAAAGTCTTGCTAGTGAGAACGAAAAATCTACTCAAAACAACAAGCAAACTGACCCAGCTACTATTGGTAACCTTAAAATTATTGACGACTCTGTTCAAGGTAACATGCAACCGAACACTGCGGTCAATGGAAACCGTAAAATTGTTGATAAAGAAAAATTAACCTCACAAAACTCTTCTCAAGATCTGTTGGAGGAATCAGATTCATTGGAAGCAAAATCTGTCTTAGGCTGTGTTGATTTTATAGCTGAAGATTATGGAATAATTGCATCAGGGAGTATTTTAGATGTAATGCTTGTGGAGAAATTTTTAGTCGATCAAGACCATCCCGTTAAACAGGTCATGATCGAGACCTTTATTTTGGAAGTGAATTCAAACTGGAAAAATGAAGTTGAAAGTCAAATTTCAGGGGCTAAAGATGAAGGTGATGATTCAGATGGTTTATATTCTTTTGCTAGTGGCCTCCTAAATTTTGCAACGGCTACATCTGGTGGTGGTATTACAACAAACGTAAAATTGGGTGGTAGTAATAACATTAGTTGGTTAGTCAATCTCATTGAAACGAATGCAATTGGTCGTAAAATATCTAACCCAGTTATCTTAGTAAAGGATGGAGAAACAGGCGTTGTTGACAAAACTAGAACACTTAGAAGTAGATCTTCAACTTCTGTCACTAATGCCAGTACCACAACTACCGAAGAGGGGACGATTGACTCGTACGAAGCGCCGCTAAAACTAACCATTACCCCTCAAATCAATCAACATAACGATGTCATAGATTTAGATTTTAATTTTATTGAGGAAAAATACGACACTACAGAACCAACCTCAGCTTCAACCTCAAATATAATTACCACAAAACTTAAAATTGAACCTGGTGAGGTTGTAATGATGGCTGGATTATTCCAGCAAACAAAAAGTAAAACAACAGAGGGAATTCCTGGATTAATGGGGCTGGATGATGCATTTTCTCCATTTGCAGCTCTTTTTGGAGGCGGCAGTGTTAGAGATGCTGACGAAGGAAGTGAATTGCTTGTATTTATTAACCCTACAGTTATTACTAAAGAAAATATTGGAAAAACTATTACGCGCGCAAGGTATTAGTGAATGAGTTTTTATTATGGATAAATTAAATGCGTTCATAAAAACTGGACTAAGTTGGGTTGAAAAAATATTTCATTTGCTGACTGAATGGATAAACACACTGGGTTCTTTCGATTATTTATCAATATCATTATTATTTTTTATTAGCTTACTTATTTTTCTTATTGCTAAAAGTATAAAAGGCAAAAAAAGTATAAAAAAAAATAAATCTACTGTAAGCAAAAATTTTCTAGATAGAGTTAAAGGTATAGATTTAGAATTAAGTGCTCCCGCAATCGCATCAAAAAATAAAAAAAAAATGGGCGCTAATAAATTAGAGAAAGAAAAAAATATGCAACTAGAAGCACTTCGAGAGCTTTTAGATGGTAATTTCATTAATGAAAAACAATACAACTTAAAAGCTGAAGAAATTAAAAAACAAACCTAATGGTTAAACTAACTAAATCTAAAGCCCTACAAAAAAAACTAGTGCTGCGCTTAACGCACTCACATTTGCTCGTTACTTTAAGTTATTTCCCAGAAGAGATTACAGTTAAAACAAGAGTTTTTTCATGGAAACTTCCTAAAATCATTAATCCAAACGACATAAATCCAGAAATGGAATTTTTAGGCTCCTTTCTATCAAGGATGGTAAAGAGTTATGGATTAGCAGGCAGCTGTGTAAGTTGGATTATACCTAGTACAAATTCAAAGGTTAAGGTTGTTAGTGTCCCATTGAATCTAAATATTAAAGCTGATAAAAAAGAATTTCATACGCTTACTAAAGCGACGCCATTTGATTTTTGGAAGGAGTATGATCCTGATCTTGCAGAGTTAAGAGGTGCGGAGATTAGATCTGAACTCTTAACAACAAATGCAGAGGCGAATTCATCAGAACTTCTTTATAGCGCATGCGATAAACAAGTTATTCGTAATTTTCATAACTTATCTCTTATAGCAAATCTTTATCCAGTTGAATTTATAGCTGCTGATCAGAGTTTGCTTCGCATTGTTGAATCACGATTATCGAGAATTCACAGAGAAAAACCTTTTGCCATTTTTCATATAGCAAAAGGCGAGAGCAGGGTTATATATGCAAGTTTAGAGCGTGTTGAGATTGCCAAAGTTAATATTGATGAGCTAGACGAAACATTGCTTGAAGATATTCCAAAATTAAACGAGACAAATAAAGCTTTCTGGGAGGATGTGGTTGACAGAATATCTAATAATTTAAAGGTTGCAACTAACTTTTTGTTAGTAGAGGCGCAGATGCCAAAATTTGAGAATATTTATTTTATTTGTGATTATGAAAATGAGGATTCATTATTTTCATTGCTAAGGGAAAAGTATAGAGAGCATAATCTAATTATGCTTAATAGGAACTTTGAGTTTATATCTATTCAAACTCCTGACATTTTAAACTTAGAAAAAAAAGAAGAGAATTATAAATTCTATTCCGGTAGCAAATTCATGCCAAATATCGGAGCATACAATATGTCATATTTTTCAATACCAGCGATACCAAATTTAATAATTGAAAAAAAATTATTTAATTTTCACGAGAAGCATTCATTCATTACCTCAAACTTTTCAAATGAAAACAAGTTTCGCGTAACCTTTATATGGCTATCTTTGATACTTATTACGGCTATAGTTCTTACTGGATCGTCCTATATGTTCAGCAGAATAAATGTTGATATTAATAATAAATTTGTGCAATCTGAAAAAAACTTGAACCGATCTCAACAAACATATAAATCTACTAATCTTTCGTATGCGAAAAAAAAATCAAAGCTTACAGCTCTATCTGAGCTTATGAATGCAAATGATAATCAAAAATTATTTCTTAAGTTACTGCAATCCATACCTCAGGGGGTGGAGCTTGATAGGATAATCATAAGAGAAAATATATTTCAGATTTATGGTAACAGTGAAAAAGTTGAAGCGTTGAATAGCTTTTATAGTCAATTTGTTAACGATGAAAGTTTCATTGATATGAAAGTTGATGCCTACCGTAGGTCTGATAAGCCACTTAACTGGTTTGAACTTGTAGGGTCTATCAAGGATTAAAAATGGCTGAAGAAAAAAAATTATCTAATCGTGCAAAAAAATTATTAGCCGAGATTCAAAAAGACGACAAGTTATCTGAGTCAAACAAGAACCCTGGCGCTAGCTTCGAAATCTACAAGCCCTTAAGCCTTAAAAAATTCACTGCAAATAAATATCGCCAATTTAATAACGGCAATAAATTAGTAACATGGTCTATATATTCCTTAATCATGATTGTCGTTATATTGTTCATTTCCAAATTAGGTATCGGATATTATCATCAATATGTTAGTTATAAGGATATTGAAAAATCAATACTTCCCAAACTTATCAGTGATAATTTGGCTGTCCAAAAAAAGATAAAAAAAAGTCAGGATGAAATGTTAGATTTGGACAAAATTATTGAGCTTGAGTCCTTAAAAATTCCAATGTCTAAGGATACAGATGAAATTTTATACGTTATCAGCAGGCTTTTTGAAGATGCAAACCTTCAAATTATTAAACAGGATATTTCGATCAATAAAGTACCATTATTCGTCACTTTTTCTCTTCCCCCAATAAAAAATCCTGAGATAGCTTCTACAATATTTACCCCAATTAATATGAGTGATCCTTCAAATATTAATCAACAGGGAGGAGGAAGTAAAAATTTAGGAGAAAAAATATCTGGTAAAAGTTTAAATAAGAATGTTAAGGCGAGAGCAAAGAAAAAACTAGAAGAAAAAAAACAAAAGGATGCAAGGCTAAAAAGTGATTCATCAGTCACATCTGTTAAAAATAGCTTTGACTCATTACTTAATAATATTAGAGCATCAGAAATGGCAAAAAATAAGTCAATAACTAAAGATTTGTCAAAAAATATTTCTTTTATTTCTTATCAATTCCAACTTAAAGGTCAGTATCTTGATTACGTTAGGGTGAGGGGGAGATTAAATAGAATTTATCCATCCCTAAGGATGCCAGTTGAAGAGATTGTTGCTCAGAAAAATACATCCAAATTGCATATAAGAGCTATTTATGATATTCCTATCCAGTGAACAAAGTAAAAAGAAAGGAAAAAAATGCATCATTTAATTAAATTATTCTTTTTTTTGTTATTTTCCACTATACATGTTCTGCATAGCCAAGCAGATGGAATGCTTGAGGAAGATTTTATAATTGCTGAGGATGAGAAGGTGATTGAAAATCCTAAAACCTCTTTAAGTGAAAAAAATAATAAAGATACGCAAGTTGTCTTTGATCGAATCAACACTATTACCATCAAAGATCCTTTTAAAACTGGCGTAACTAGATCGCCTGCCTATGCCACCTTTAATGATGATGCAGAAGATATACAATATCGTCCAGATGACCTTAGGCATTTAACAGATATACAATTTTACCGCTTATCAAGCATAATCCAGATGGACGAGGCGCCCAGGACAAAGATATTAAAACTTTTTGACCAAGATTTGTCTGGCGATGTATATGAGGCTTATTACGTAAGATTAAAATCAGCTACTAGCTTAAAAGAACTAATGGTTGAAGCAAAAACATTAGAAATCTCTCATTACAAAAGCCTAAATAGGAATATTATAATTCGCAATTTTTCTGAAAAAAATAATTCGTCCTATGCTATGGAGTACGGATCATTTCCCACTATCAAGTTGGCAGTTGCAAATTGTTATTACTTGGCTAAGTTTGTTAAGAGCCTAGAATTAGATTGCAATCAATCTATTCATAAGCATTTTGTATCCGATAGTGAGGATGATAAAAATAAATCATTTGCAATGGTTGGTCTTTCACAGTTTGGGCTTTTAGCACTAAAAGATAAACCTTATGATTTTGATATAAATGAGTTATCAAGGATTACAATTAAAATTATGGAAGGTGAGACACTTGGCCCATATGGATTTTATGTTGCTAATATAAACGAAATGGGTGTCTCAGTTGCTGGCTTGAATGGTGATGTACTTCTAATACCCGCATCAACGTTCCCAATAAATATCCCTCCAAAACCTTCACCTATTCCTGATGGTACAAATATAATAACCAGTCCTAACTAGTATGATTGTTAACTATTCCGCTCAGACGAGTGAAAAAACTATAAATGCGATAATCAATGCAGGAAAATTAGATGCATCAAAAATTGAAAGTGATTTTTTTAAGAAGCTTGGTTGGCCAGATAAATTAAAAAATTTATTACAAGATGGGTCGATTGAAGAAGATTGGCTCGTTAATATTTTTGCAAAAAATATAAGTATTTCAAGAGCATTTCCATCTGAAATAGATTGTCAGTCTGAAGCAGTAAGCGCAATTAATTCTAATCTTATTGTCGAGAACTCAATATTGCCTTACAAGATAGTAGAAGACGTTTTACATGTAATTATTCTAGACCCCTCACACATATCTCTCTCTTCGGAAATAAAAAATCAGTCTAACTTAAATGTTACTTTTGAAGTTAGCAGTATTTCACATTTTGAAAAAATGCTCACATTTCATCCTATTATGAATGCCTTGAATCTATCAAGTGGAGATTCTAATGAGGAGGACAAAAATAAAAAGATACAAAAGACTAAACCTGAGCTTAGAAAGAAGTCTGTGTTTAAAGGCTTGAAAATTCCAAAGGGAATGAAATATAACGATAAATTTAATGTCCGTAATCCAGATTTAGTGATTGATTTTTGCGACCAAATTTTAAATGAGGCGATAATCACTGGTACATCTGATATTCATATTGAAAGCTTTAGAGAATTTGCGCAGGTTAGAATGAGAATAGACGGCTCAATGGCTATCATTAAACTCTATACAGAATTTATTTCCAAGCACTATGCCTCAGTTGTAACCAGATTTAAAATTCTTGCTAATTGTGATATCTCGGAAAGGCGTTTACCGCAAGATGGAGCCATTACAAGACCAGATCCTTTTGGCGGGAAAGACGATATTGATTTTCGATTTAGTATTATGCCAACCAAAAATGGCGAAAGAATAGTTATGCGAATTTTAGCTGGAGACCCGGCCTTATCTCTTGAAAAGCTTGGCTTCGACTCTAGTGATTATGAAAAGATTGTTGATGCCATCAGTGCGCCTCAAGGCATGGTTTTGGTTACGGGACCAACTGGTTCGGGTAAAACGACAACATTATACGGAGCCTTGCAGCATATTAATAAACCAGAAACTTGTATTTTAACAGCCGAGGATCCAGTGGAGTATTATCTTGAGGGTGCCGGTCAAGTGCAAGCAAATGAAAAAATTGGATTGACCTTTGGTAATATTCTAAGAGCTTTTTTACGTCAAGATCCTGAGGTTATTTTAGTCGGAGAAATTCGAGATCAGGAAACTATTGATATTAGTATAAAAGCTGCTCTTACGGGACACCTTCTACTTTCAACACTTCACACAAATGATTCTATAGCTACGATCACAAGAATTCAAAATATGGGTGTACCAAACTTTATGATTGCAACAGCTATTTCTATTATTGTTGCCCAACGCTTAGCAAGAAAAAATTGTTCTAAATGCCTCGAGGATGATCCAAGAGCTACTCCTAAAGAACTTATAAAGCTGGGGTTTGTTGAATCTGAAATAAAAAGCTTTACAGCAAAATATGGTGCAGGTTGTTCTATTTGTAATGGCACAGGGCTTAAAGGACGACAGGGTATATATGAGGTGTTGCGTATGACTAAAGAAATTGAATCTGCCATTTTAAATAACGGTAATGCTTCTGATATAGAGAAAGCTGCTAAGAAGGATGGATTTAAAAATATGCAGGAAATTGGGCGAGGTTTTGTTAAAGAGGGTGTACTTTCTATTGAGGAGTATGCAAATACACTGGCTCTGGATGTTTAAGTGAAAAATTTTAAATATAAAGCGAATGATAAAAAGGGGCGAGGCGTAAAAGGTTTTATTAAAGGTGTCAACCGGAATGACGTTCTTAACACATTAAAAACGAGAAAGTTTACCTCAATTCGGGTAAAGGAAATTAAACCAAAAGCTGACGCAACATTAACAGCTATAACTTGGGGCCCATTTGGCAATATTCCAAATAAAGAAATATCAATTTTTACAAAAAAACTAGCTACGATGGTTCGTAGTGGCCTAACTCTTTTAGACGCATTACTTTTAATTAGCTCACAAACTCAAAACGTTGTATTTAGAAAATATATTAATGAAATGATTAAGGATATTAATATAGGCGTCCCTCTTTCAGTTACCGTAAAAAAATACCCCCAATGTTTCGATAGTATTTTTTGCAATATGATTGAAGCTGGTGAAATAAGTGGTAAGTTGGATGAGTTTTTGGACCGAATCGTGGAGAGCCAAGAACGTCTTGATAAAATTCGCTCAGGCATTAAAAGTGCACTTTTTTATCCTATTACATTAGTAGTAGTAACCCTGCTCATTGTGTGGGGTATGCTTGTATTTGTCGTACCAACATTTCAGGAAATGTATGCAGGCATGGGCAGTGAGCTGCCTGGACCAACACAATTAATAATTGATGTTAGTGATTGGATTATGGATCTTGGAAATTTCTTAAGCTTTGTAGCTTCTATTTTTGGCTTAATTTTTCTTCATCGACTCATGATGAAATCTGTTTATCCTTATCGCTCTATCATTCATGGCATGATGCTAAAACTTCCTTTGTTTGGCAATATCATCATAAAATCAACCGTGGCTAGATTATCATTACTGATGGCCAATCTTTTCGCTGCAGGTATCGGGGTGGAGGAAATCTTAAGGGTAGGTGCACGAATTACGCCTAACACAAGGTTTATCGAAGCAATGGACCGAATTAACGATAGAGTTGTTACTGGTACAGATTTGTCGGAATTATTCTCTGAGGAGTCTGTTTTTCCATTAGATTTATCTCAACTCATGAGGGTGGGAGAAAAAACAGGGAACATGGATGAGATGCTAAATTCTATAGCTCGATATTACCAAGAAGAATTTGAGGCTGTAGTAAAAGGTTTAACGACTGTTATTGAACCTGTAATGATTGTGTTTGTGGGAGGCATGATCGGTGTGATGGTTGTGGCCCTATACCTTCCATTATTTAGTGCCGGTGACCAATTTATGTAAATGCTGATATCATAAAGTATGGATGAAAATAATAAGTTATATGATTATGTATACGACATCGTAGAAAATGAAAGGGTGTCTGACTTGCATTTACACTCAGGAAAACCTCTCGTAGCAAGAATACAAGGTGAACTTAAAACATATCCAGACTTGGTCGTATTGGAAGAAGATATTATGGACCTAATAAGCTCTGAAATACCTCCAGACTGGTATGAACGCTTTAAGAAACATAATGATATTGATTTTGCTTTTGTTATTAAGGAAACTCGTTTTAGAGCATCTGCATTCGGTACAATAACTGGCCCAGGTCTTGTTTTGAGGGTAATAGTATCCGAAGTCCCTAACATTGATATTTTGGGGCTGCCATCAGCTGTTCATCAATCATTAGAGCTGAGGGATGGGTTAGTCTTGGTTACCGGTGCTACTGGGTCCGGGAAGTCAACTTCACTGGCTGCTATGATTGACAAAATCAACCGTTCAAGAGCTGAAAATATTATTACGGTTGAAGACCCAATTGAATTTACTCACAAAAATATTAAGTCCATTATTACTCAGAGAGAGGTAGGGAAAGATACGGACACATTTGCTTCAGCTCTCAAGGGAGCGTTGCGTCAAGATCCTGATATTATTTTAATGGGTGAGTTACGAGATTATGAAACTATTTCTATGGCCCTAACCGCCGCTGAAACAGGCCACCTTGTTTTTGGAACATTACATACAAATGGTGCACCAGAAACTATTAATCGACTGGTAGATGCATTTCCACCAGAAGAACAAAATAAAGCACAAGCCCAATTATCCCTTTCTTTAAGATTAGTGATGACACAACAACTTTTGAAAAAGAAGGGTGGAGGAAGAATTGGAGCCTTTGAAGTCATGGTTAATACTCCAGCGATTGCTAATTTAATTAGAGAGAAAAAAATATCTCAAGTTGCTAATATGATGCAGACCGGAGCAAACGATGGCATGATATTAATGAGTAAATACAAAGAAATGTTATTATCTAAAGATTTAATAGAATCAATGGATTAGGAATTTAAAATGCCATATAAATTATTACTGAGCGAAACAACATTAACATTATCATTGTCAGGAAGCGTAGATCTCTCCGAAACAAGTGAGATTAAAGAAACTATAAAATCTGAACCGAAAGCAGGATTTAATAAGTTTGTAATAGAAGCAGAAGAAGTTGAATATATGGATTCATCAGCTGTTGCGGTTATGATATTTGTCAAAAGAATCGCCGAAGAAAATCAGTTAAAGTTTAGTATTTCATCGATATCCGCAGAAGGAGAAAAAATTATAAAATTGGCAGGCTTATCTTCTTTATTTGTCCTACCTAAATCTAAGTCCGGATCTGACGAAATACTTCAAGACAATGCTGATCTCACAGAAGATAAACCTTTGGATATTGATCTAGCTGAAGATAAACCTTTGGATATTGATCTAGCTGAAGATAAATCTTTGGATATTGATCTAACTGAAGATAAATCTTTGGATATTGATCTAACTGAAGATAAATCTGAGATTGATGATGGTAAGGTTGACACAGGTAAAGAATCGGTAGAAAATCATGATAAAGAAAAGAACAAAGACTTAACGGACGATGAGTTTTCTTTTAAGCCAGGTACGTTTGAGTAAGTTTTTTTAATTAAAACAGGAGAGGTGGTATGAATAATTTTAAATCAGGATTTTCATTAATTGAACTATTAGTGGTAGTTGCCATTATTGGTATTCTTGCTGCCGTAGGTTCAGTTGGATATCAGAACTATATTGACGG
>Ga0206126_10005893_pt1 | contig 11054 bp, 15 predicted proteins | sample Helgoland_Spring_5_FD_148621 | JGI IMG/M metagenome (GOLD analysis project Ga0206126, IMG submission 148621) | Pelagic subsurface seawater microbial communities from Kabeltonne, Helgoland, North Sea - Helgoland_Spring_Bloom_20160412_1 | ecosystem: Environmental > Aquatic > Marine > Epipelagic ...
CCATCGCCAGAACCTTGTCAAAATTGCCCTTCATTTCGAAACGCCTTTATATTTCTCGAACGTGCGCAAGCCGCCAAGGCCAAGCATGCCGGTTAGAATTGTCATAAGTGACTGCATGTCAAATGCTGGCAATTCGGGCGCATCAGCACCAGCCCACGCAAATGCCGCGCCGATCATCGGCTCAAGTACAAAATGCCACGCCAGCGCTGTGCCACACGTCCAGCCGATGAAAGGCCGCCAGCCCGCGACGAATAGGTTGCCATTGGATGCTTCGGCTTTGTTGACTTCGATCTGTGCCAGCGCCAATGCTTGCGCGTGTTGCTCTGCCATTGTGGCAATTTCGTGGGCCAACGCATTCTTTTTGTCGGCGTCTGGAATGAATTTGCCCAAGATGTCCGCAACTGGCTCAATTAGCTTTCCAATCATGTCAAACCTTTCTGCGGCGCATTACGCCCGCGATGCTCATGAAAACCGCCATGCACGAGAAAACGGCAGTAATTAAAACGACAGCATTTTGCACAGGCAAGACTACCAGCGTGCCACTGATCTCGAAATATCCCAAAGGATACTGCAGCAACGGCACGGCAGGTTGGACGGCCTCAGTCGTCACAACTACGCCTGCCGTCGTGCCTGTCGCTATAGCGCCGACAGCGCCTGGCTTCCCGATCATGCCAGATCCTCACTCTTGCTAGTATTAGATGAATGCACCAAATCCCGGTTATAATAAGAGCGACGGACATAGATGCGCGCTCCTATTGTTATCAGCGCCACGTAATGCAAAAGCTCTTGCGCCACAAAATAACTCGGAAACTGTTTTAACAAAAACACAACATCAAGCGATGCCATAATCAGAAAAATGACGCAAAGCCATATTGGCACAATACCGCCCCGCCCTTGGCTTTGCAACCACTCCGCGAATGTTGCGAAAGCACCTGCAGCGCAAATGTTCAAAATGATGTTGATCGATGCCGGTGATGGATCAGACGCCACCGCGTCGGCAATATAGCCGCCCCAAAACGGGGCTTGAGAAATAGCCGCAACAGCCAGCCATTCCCAACGTCGATTGTATGCCAGCCACGCAGCCAATAACGAAAACGCGGCAAGCATTGCGACATGCTCAACGCCCCACATTAGCGCGAGCCTCCGCCCTTGGGCGTGATAACCATGCCATCCTCGAAAGCGCTTGGGAAAAACCGCAATAGATCTTCGGTTGCCTCGGCATGTAAGACACCAACCTTTTGCTGCCATTTATATGCGCAATTTGCCTCGGCGGCCCGGGCCGCTGCGCGATTGTGTTTTTCAAGCTTGCCAAGTTCCAGCTTGATTTTCTTTAGGCTGTTCTGAATCCGTTTGAACGATTCATTTTCATTGTGGCCCACGTCATTTCCTAACTTTGCAACTAAGTTTTTATCCGGTCCAGCCAAAAAGAGAATCCATCTCTTCATCCTCAACCCCTTTTTCCGCCATAAGCGAATGTAAAATACCGCTGCGCCGTGGTATGGTTGCAAGCCCTAACACTTCAATACGCGCCCTGAAACGCATCGCCTCGGGCATTGAACCAATGACGTCAGCCACCGCGCTGGGAATGCTTGCGGATGCAACCCATGCCTCTGCTTCTTGCTCAGTGATCCATCCTTGTTGCGCGGCTATAACTGCGAAGTCTGCCCGAGACATAACCGCAGTTTTTCGCCATTCCTCAACTGTCGGCGGGATGTATGCAGGACATTCTTTCTTGAGCGTGTCGACGATTTGTGCAGGCATTTCAAACTTTGTGACGCCAAGGCTTTGTTGCGCTGCCACCTCGTCGAATATCAGTATGCGTGCAATGCCACTGCCTTGTTTATCCAAGTTGCGGCCTGCGGTCCAGTGGTCTAATATTTCTTGCTTGTTCATGGCGTTATCCTAGATAAAGAATACTTGTGTCTGTAGGTACGTCCACGTCGGACAAAAGCGTAACTTCCTCGCCCGTGAACGCACCCGTGTTACTCGCTTCGAGAACTGCGTCAATTAGACCGAAACCGGCTTGCGCGCTGATCGACATACTTTTAATAGTAGGTGGCGACCCCCCCAAATCAAACTTTAACCACTGCGCGCCAGAAGAACCAAGCGTCCACCACATCGTGCTCTGATTACCGTCGTGGGCTTTGTCAGGGCTGTATGTCGCGGAATGCGTGTAACTGGCAGTTATTGCAGAAATAGCAACATCAGTGCCTTGCTGTAAATAGTCTGTGTAGAGACGCCATTCGGCAACTCCTTGGTTAGCAAAAACATTTGATATTCTGTAATATCTGTAGGTAAAACTGCCCGTGTTTGCAGGTATGCTGGCCGTGCTTTCGGAGGAAACCGTTTTGCCAAACTCTTTCGCCGTAACGTGTACAGTGTGCGGCCCTGTGCCTGTTAGAATGTTAACCGGAATCACTAGCGGTGATGTTGTTGATTCAAGTAGACTACTTACAACATTCCCAGCGTTGTCTGTGATGTAGTAGGAAAGTGTAGGAAAGACGTAGGACGATAAATTGCTTACCGCAATCGTGATTTCAGATGCAAGCCCAGATTCCCGGTAAGGCGTTCCAAGTGTCGGCGCTGCGGTCTGTGCTGCGGCATCAGATGCAGCCCAAGATGGCAATCCAGAAGCAACCTTTAGAACTTGCCCTTCTGTCCCCACCGCCAGCCGTTGAAACGCGCCTGACGCGTCCCGGTAGTAAATATCCCCGGTTGAATCTGAACCGACATTCACTTTAGCCTTAAAAATGCCGTTTGATTGATCAAGTTCTCCAAGAGTTATCCACGCAGAATTGGCCTCGTTTCTAACCTTGAGCAAATCGTTTCCGGTATCCACCCAAACCATATTGGCGTATGTGACCGAAGGCTCTGAAACGCCACTGTTTTGCGAGACCACAGCCGCCAGCGCGGCGTTCAGGTCTGACCGCACATTCGCAGCTGTGTCGTTTGATATAATGTAGTCGTGCTGTGACATTTCACGTCCTTACAAATAGTTTGCTGTTGCGCCAAGTTCGCTAACAGCCGGGGAAACCCCAGGTAAATCTGATTTTAATTCTACCTTAAAACGCAAGCCTCGGCCATAGACATTTGCAGCGCGTATTTTCTGCCATGCCGACCAAGTTGGCGACCCTGCCGGATCATCAGGCGTCGTCGATACATATGCGACAACGTTTGTGTCGTCAAAATCCGCGACCCCTGTCGTGTCGTCCCATAGCCCGGGCAGAAAATCTATGAATCCGCCCAAGTCGTCCCACGTCGCACCCGATGAATCGTTCCGCCTTATCTTTGCGTCAACAGTAACAAATCCTTGCTCTGCAACACCCCTGACAATCATTTGATCGAAATAATAAGTGCCAATGGTTCCCGTTGCATTTATGCCAATATCGTCCCACAACCCTTGAATATCATCAACGTTGCCTGCGATTGAATCGAAAAGTGTTGTGCTTCCAAGAATGATGTTTCCCCCCTTCTTCACAACGCCAGATTTTGCGCCGTCGAAATTGGGGTTTTCTGTGACAGTAACGACGGTCGCTCGTTGCTCTATTTCATTTGATGAAACGACAACGGATGCAGCAGACTCCGATTGAATGCCCATCTTGTCGACCGCTTTGATAAGAAACGTGCCTGCTTTCGCGGGTGCGATTGCATCAGTGGCAGGTCGTGCCACCTTTTCAATATAGTTTGACGAGTTGGCCCACGTTGCGCCTGAAGTCTCTGTCGCGTGCCGGATTGAATAATATGACAAATCTAAATCTGGCACTGCGGACCAAAAAAAACTTATACTGTTTCCAATTACTTCTGCGCCGAATCCATTAATATCAGCGGGCGCTTGTGAAAGGCCGTCGACGATGTAGCCAAGACGGTATGCCCACGCACCGCGCCGCTGTATAACATTAGTCGACCTGGCTCTGAAATCATATTCGCCATCATCTATTGCGTTTATTTCAAATGTCCCGGGATCGCCTTGCCCGCCATCGATCCACTCTGCACTTGATGATTTTTTAAATTGCACTTCAACGCGGTCGATCAGGTCAAGCTGTGATGCACTCACCACTAATGAAGCGACGTTGCTAACGCTTTCATGGTAAATTCTTAATTCATCAGAAACCGATATGCCAACCGCTGGCGCAACAGAGTAATCAGGCAAATTTGTGTTGTTTGATATTATTTCAATTTCGTCGGCGTCCCAATCAAACGCCGCCGCCGATGTTTCACGAAGCGTTAGACTGATTATAAGATCCCCCGCTTCTTGGCTCGATCCAAATCGCCAAGAAACAACCTCAAACTGCTTTTCATCGAATCCATAACGATCGTTCGTAAACGCTACAATGTCGCCCGCCTCAACGCCAAACGCTTCAAGGCCAAAATCGGCGGTTATGGTCATTTGCTCGCGCCCACGAAACAACGTTAATTTTGCAATTCTTTGTGCTGTTGCACTAGATGTCGTGAACGGCAGGGGCAAATCCAAAGAAACTTCGTCACCTCCGTCCTCTGTTTTAAACGTATCGCTTACAGTTTCAGGGTAGTCGGCGGTGATGTAGCCTTGCGCGGCATTGTTGAAAGTACCCCGAACGGCGTTAAAATTGTCGCGCATCGAAACGCGCGTCTGGATTCTTATAGCGCTGCGCAAATCGTCAAGCGTCAAAACCTTGACCGGCGGACTATAAACGCCGACTTTTAGCTTCCATTGGCCTGTACCACGAAATAACGAGCCGGCGCATGCAGTCATGAACCGCCCCAAAACATCGCCATTTTTTTCGGCCGATTTTACTATTCCGTTTGCGGTGTATCTTTTTTCGCTATTGCCATCTGCCAATGAAACAAGTTCGTCAGATTCATTGGCCGCCGCCGCAAATGAAACATCGTCAATCGTTTGATCGTTTAAACCGTATTCGCTTGTTATGAAATCACGCACACACAAGGCCGCGTTGTTGCTGTATGCCGTCGATCCGGTCCTCGGGTCATAAACCTTTTTACCGCGCACAAGCGCCGTCACCAAGGGCAAACCGCTTGCAAAAACGTCCCTATCAAAAGCATATCTAACATATAAATATGCAACGCCATGACCCACAAATGAACTTGAAATAGACGTTTCTTGCAAAAGTGACGGTTCCGCTGCAGTTTGATCCCCGAGAACTTTTTTAATTCTAATCATTGGGCTGCCGTCTTTTGTCCATTCTGGACTGGTCACATTCCCGGCAGAGTCAATCGCAACGATTTTGTCGTTTATGAAAACATCGGCAACAGAATCGATCTCGTGATATGCTAAAACAATTACTTGATGCAGAAATTTGTTGTTTTCGCCTGTCTCTTCATAGAATGTGACAACGCCACCCTTTCTGATTTCGCCATAAACAAAGTCAGCGCTGGCCACCGGGTCAGACGCGTTGACCATAATTCCGCTAGAACTAAACGACGAAAAATCTGGTTTAGGTGCCAGCGCAGACATAGCCCAAGACGTCACCAACGAAGTCGCCACATAGCCGACCGCCATTGCCACGGTCACTTTGAAGGCAATGACTGAACCAGCCAGCGCAGTAGACCCGCCCAAGCCTGTAATAATGGCAGCCCCAATCGTCGCAGGGTCGCGCGGCACGTTTTCCCAGTCATTTGGGTTTCGCATAACGTTATATGGTCCGCTGCGCTTCATTGTTTAACCCATCCTGCGTCTATGTCAGTTAGTGGCAAATATATCACGCCAACCTTGTCCAAAAAAACGGCTTTTGTGCCTGTGCAGATCCCCAAAGCTACGCCCGTGACCCACCGGCGCGCGCGTTTCGTTGTAACCAATGCGCCCAATGGCGGAACATGATGCACACGGCGCAGCCTTAAATCAACAGCGCTTTCAAATGTTGAATGCCCAAACTCGACCTTAAGTTCTCGCCTTCTTAAGACGCGGTCGCCGTCCATATATCGCCCAAGCCAATCGTCGGCCCAGCCTTCGCCGTGTATCTGCCGGAATGCGTCATTTGTGAACGTCAAACAATCATGAACGCCCCAAAGAAAAGGCTTGCGACAAACAGAACTTAAATAACTGTTTAAGATTTCACGCGGCCCCATAGAATCTCCTTATCTTGCAGATCCGCAACCGATGAAAAAAAGGTGTCTCCAGGGTTGCGCGATTGGTGGTTCGCGTCGGTGTAACGAAAATTTGACGACTTCCCAAGCCTGACAAGCTTGCTTTCAACAGTTAATGAAATCACGGAAAATTCTCCGCTGTCCTCAATTGCCATGACGTCCATCGGACCGCCGAAAATTTCCACAACGTCGGTTGTGTCTGACGTCCCAAAATAAACGTTGCAATTCCTGCGCTGATACGGCTCTTGCAGCGCAAGAGAAACGATTTCCGGGGGAATCCCTGACATTTGAAGGGTGATGCTTTTGGCGGCCAAATCTGTGACCTCCTCGACGCCGCCGATGGAAACAAGTGACCCAGCGCCTAAATATATTTGACTGAAAATGCTGCGTTCGCCGTATCCTGTCCAAAAACGCACCGGGCCTGAATCGAAAAGCATTTCGATTGCATAAAACGGGTGAACCGTAGAACCGCTAAGTGACGCCAAAAGCGCCGCAGGAACGTTGCGTGTCATATTGCCTCCGTCGCACTAAAGCTCAAACCGAAAACTGCAAGATTATTTACGCTACGAGCCTGCTCATTTGTTGCCAGCCTGAAAACGCCCTGCGGCTCTTGTACAGTCACGGCGGCGTTGTCTGCGATGCTGGTGCGCACGTTTGGCCAGACGTCCACCGTGGCCGCCCCTGTGCCGTCTGTGTCGACGTCTGAAAGAACTTTAAACAGTTGGCGCGCGGTTCCTGTGCCAACATGCAAATAGTCGCCCGCTTTTAAGTATCCGGTTTGGCTTGCAGGCGCATCGTCAATCGCAAGCGTGTCGCCCGACGACGTTGCGCCGTTAATCAAAATGGTGTCAGCATCGCGCGCCGATCCCATAGGGAATTGCGCCAACTGGTCGCCTATGTAAAACGTTCCTTGCTGGCCTTTGAGTGACACCAACCAAGCAAACCATTTTTCTGCATTCGTGCGCTTCATTGGCGGCAACGTTACATCGATCGACCACATTTTGCCCGGGTAAACATGCGCCTGCCCTGCAAATGTGAATGGGCTGCGCGAATATGCAACAGCGTTTGTTGCCCGCAGATCAACTTGCGCCATTCGCGTATGCGTCGGCAACGATAAAGGATAAGAAACAGCCATCAGCCAAACCCCCGGCCATAAGATCCGCCGCGAAGTTTTTCGTCAAGCACGGCTTGCTTGGTCGCCTCGACCATTCGCGGCAACAAAGAACTAACCTCGGCGCGCGTGACGCCACTGCCGAAGGTGTTGTTTTGAATAACCGTCACGCTTTCGCCGCTGGGGCCAGACGTCGCGTTGTTTGTTTGCGCTGCGCTCAGAACACGGCCATTCACTTTTGGCACAAACAATTCTCGGCCATGTTCGCCCGTCATATATTGTTGGCCTGCGGTGACGGGGCCGCCAGACGCAGCCCCTATTGGCCGCATTACCGGGCGCAAGCTTGTCGTTGGCGCTGAAAGCCCCAGAGCGCCGGTAATTCCAGAGACAAGACGCTGCACGACAAGGATGCGGAAAAGCTCTTTGATAACGCTTGACGCCATCGCCTTGACGTTATCCTCAACCGATCCGCTCATATTCATGAACGCGGTTTCTAGGCTGCGCGTTACTGAAGCGCCAATGCTGGAAAGTTCTTGCACGTTTACGCCCATTCTTGAAAACACTGGCGACGCATCGATCAACGATTGCACCATTTGATCGGCAGTTTCCGCGACTTCTTTTGTTGCCTTCTTGGCCGCCTTGACCGGGTTCAAAATCTTGGATGCAGACATTGCCGCGCCTTCCCACATTGCGCCCAAATCATTTACTAGCAAGATTGTTTCTTCGCTCAAATCGTTAAGATCGATGCCTTGCTGGATGGCTGCATTGTTTAGCAAGTTTTTTTCATACGCGCCGCGCTGCTCTGCGATTCTATGTCGTTCGGCGGCCTCGGCAGTCATTGCTTGAACTTTTGCAAGCTCAGTATTGGCCGCGATTTCAGATTGTATATTTGCAACTGATGTTGTGATTGCGGCTTCTGCAGCTTGTTGCCGTTGCCGTTCTTGTACCGCTTGGGCAAGTGCTTCTTCGGCGTTTTTAAGTTCCGTTGCATAAGTTTGCGCCGCAACGCTTTCGGCCCCAAATTTTTCAGTATTTGAAGCCAAGTTAGATTGCGCCACACCGACGCGGGCAAGTTCTTGTTCCAATCCTTTGTATTGGTCCGCCAAGTCTCGCAAGCCGTCAGCATCAAGCAACGGCATCCCACCAGCTGAACCGCTTTGAAAACCAAAGTTTTTAATGGCCGTCGAAATTGCTGCAATGCCTTCAGCCGCACCCACAAGCAACGGCGCAAGGCTAATTAGTGCTGAACTTAGGTTCGCGCTAATCACCCGAGACATAAGATCAAGCTGTGTTTGTGCTTCCTCGGCTTCGCGGACTAAGGCTTCATCGATCACAATGCCCAAATCGCGCGCCTCTTGCCGCATCTGCGCCATGCCCTCGGAACCTTCACGCAAGAGGTTTAACAACGGCGCGCCGCTGCGTCCGAATAACTGCGTTGCCAACGCGGTGCGTTCCATCGGGCTTTCTACTTTGTTGACCGCATCGGCAATTTTATCCATCGCCCCGTCAAGGCCAAGGCCGATCAGATTATCAGCCGACAAGTTAAGCTGTTCAAGTGCCACTTTTGCCGTGCCAATGCCGATTGATGCCTCCGCCAAGTTCTTGCCCAGCTTTTCGATGCTGTTATCAAGAACCGATTGTTCCACGCCTGCGCTTTCAGCAACCGCGCGAAGCTCTTGCAGTTGGTCGGTTGTAACGCCAATCCGGTCTGCGGTTTTGCCTATGTCATCAAGCGTCGTGACCACGTTTTGCAATGCGCCCACAAGCGCCCGCGCAGATAGCGCAGCGACCAAAGGCCCAACCGCGCGGCCAAGTGCTGCGAATGATGCGCTTGTCGCGCTTAGGTTTTTCTGTGATTTCTTGGCAAAGCTTGCAACGCGTCTTTCGCTGCGGTCCATCGCCTTCGTGAACTCTTTGTCCCGGGCTGCCAGGATGATGTTAAGCTGTTCCGCGTTCATCGCCATCGACTTGCCTCACAAGGTCCTGATATTGTTGCGCCGTCATGGCATCTGTGCCTGGCTTCTGTGGTGAGTGTGCATCATTCCACCCCTCAAACACAAGCCACGCGTCTTTCGGTATCATATCACGTATTTCTTCTGGTTTTAACCCCGCGACGATGCCATTCTTAATCATGCCCCGAACGTTCAATCGGCTTGGGGCTGGTCCTGTTCCTTTTTTTTTAACTCGGCTTCCTCGGCAGCGTCCGGCATAAACGCAACACCAAGCACCGCTTGTCCAATGGCATAGAAGCGCATCAAGCAATCGGGGCCAGCGTTCTTTATCACGGCGTCGGCTTCGTGGTCTTTCATGCCGCCGCCGACCAAGGCCAACGCCAGCAAGTCGCGAACCTCTGTGCTTTTCGGCTTTGTGCCGCGTTCAAAGAAACCTTCCCAGGTTTCAAATATTCCGCGATGCTTGTCCTCGAAACGCTCGATCTCACGATTGCGCAAAACAAACGTGTATGAGGCGTCGCCGATATATTCGACGACACCCCCGCGCGGCGCTTCTGCCGTGATGCTCATTAGGCCGCCGTGAATGTAATAGCGCCGGTGCTTTCGAGCGCGACGGAGTAGGTCACGCCGCCTTCAGTTTCACCGCCAAATTCAAGCGACGTAATGCGAAACGCGCCCGCGTAGGTGCCGAAATCTGGAATGACAATTTCAAAGTTGGTGCTGTTGTCGTTCGCCATCGCCACGGTATTCATCCGCGCTTCTGTGGTGCTGTCCTCAAAAAAGCCATCGCCAGAGACGGACGCGTTTTTAAGACCGGCAAGCGTTTGAGTGTACAGCGCGCCCTCGGGTGTTGTGCAATCGGGCGTGGTGACGTCGATGCTTGAATTGTTCAAAGTAAATGACTTTGAATTCAAACCGCAGAGATTGTTTAGTGTTCCGGCGCCGTCGTCAATCTTGACTAGCAAGGCGCGTCCAAGTTGTTTAGCCATTTTCGGCCTCCATTAGTCGGATCAGATCAGTCATCACGACGATCAATAAGCGCTTGCCCAAGGCGCGGGGATTAGGCTGTTTCAAGCATTGCCTGAAACGAAACGACGGCTGTAAAGCCACGGCCCTCGTTGTCTCTTGTGACAGAAATCGCCTCAAAAATCAATTCGATCAGATCAAAGCCGGTAATTGTGACAGATGCTTCCTGTCGGTGCAGTGCGGCTTGAACCGCCTCCGCGATTTGCGTTGCCTCAACTCGCCCGGATGCGCTTTGTGAATGCGCCTCAAAACTGATATCCACAAGCGCGCCTTCAATCGTGTCTGTGTCAAAAGCGTTTGGCTGTATTGTGTTAAACCGCAGATAAGGAAAAACAACGTCTTGAGGCGGTTCGTCATAGATCCGGTTTGACACCAGATCAGTGACGCCACCCGCCGCCCTAAGAGCAGCAAGCAATCCCTTCTGTGTAGCAAGACCGTAACCGTCAGCCATTGGTTGCGTCCTTGATTGCTTTATTCAATCCGCGCTGAACTGTTCGCTTGTGTCGATCAGCAATCATTGCCTTAACTTCACGCCGGAACTGATACCCAAATTTCAGGTTGCCCCAGCCGTAGTTGATCGATGCCGCCGCGAGGGCATTAGGGGCGGCCCCGTCAGAAAAGTTGATAAAGCCTAATATTTCGCCATTCTTAGAAATGACGTTGCCGCTGATACCGCTCTTGAGGTCGCCACTGTGCACCGGAACAATTGCCTTTGCCTTGCGCACGCCGGCGTTGACGGTGCGCTGAATAGATGCCTGCAGCGACTTGTGCACCTCTTTTGGTAGGTCTCGCATTTGGCGCATTAGCTTTTTTTGGCCTGTAATTTTCACGACGCAACGCCCTTTTCGATCACGAACTCGACAAGCGTGTTTTTCGCATCGACC
>Ga0206126_10005897_pt1 | contig 11047 bp, 6 predicted proteins | sample Helgoland_Spring_5_FD_148621 | JGI IMG/M metagenome (GOLD analysis project Ga0206126, IMG submission 148621) | Pelagic subsurface seawater microbial communities from Kabeltonne, Helgoland, North Sea - Helgoland_Spring_Bloom_20160412_1 | ecosystem: Environmental > Aquatic > Marine > Epipelagic ...
TTGGATTCGCCACCAACTCCAAACGGCTATTAAGCCAAGTAGAAAAAGAAATCCAGAAGCAGGCCTCTACCCTTTCGAGGGAGAAATACCTCCGCGACGTGCTCAAAAAAGGCACTTTCTGCCTACTCACTAAAAACCTTCAAGAAGCCGTCGATATCTGCAACGCCTTTGCTCCCGAGCACCTCTCACTCGTCGTTGAAAACGAGGACAAGTGGCTGGGTGAAATCCGCACCGCAGGCGCCATCTACGTCGGCCCCCTGGCTGCCGTTGCCGTCGGTGATTTCCTCGCCGGACCCAGCCATACCTTGCCCACAGGAGGCTCCGGCAAATCATTCTCCGGCCTGCGTGCCGACCAGTTCCAGCGCCGCGCCAGCATTGTTCGCATGGACAAGAAAGCCGTTCAGAAATCCTTGGCAACCGTGGAAACCTTCGCTCGCATTGAAGGCCTTGACGCCCACGGCCGCTCCGTGAGTATTCGCGCGGAACAGTGAGGCTACCCCTCGATTTTAGGGGTATGTGTTTTTTTGGGAAAAAAATGCAAAATTATTAGCAAAATAGAGGTATAATAACGAAGTGCAAAATCTTTGCGCTCATGAAGATCTAGCATTTAGATCTTCACTTATAAATTACCTACAGATCCGCTATGAATCTTATATCCAATGTTCATCTCGTGGGTCTGTTGTCCTTGAGTATTGTTACACTCTTAGGACTGAGTCCGTCTGATGCTGAGGAGAAGCTGTCCTTCAACAAGCACATTCGCCCCATCTTCATTAACAAATGCACGAAGTGCCACGGTGGCGTCAAGGCAGATGGAGACCTCTCCTTAATCTACCGTGCCCAGGCTCTTGGCAAAGGCAGATCTGGAAATACTCTCATCGTCCCTGGTAAACCTGAAGAGTCTGAGCTTTTCCAACGCATCATCACCGATGACATCGATGATAAAATGCCATTGCAAACAGGGCCCCACGCTGAGGAACCGCTGAATTCAGAACAAATTGCCACAATCAAAAAGTGGATCGAGCAAGGAGCCGAGTGGGAGGAACACTGGGCATATCTACCACCAACCATCTCCCCTCCTCAACAGCTCAAAAACCAAACTTGGCAGCGCACCGGCATAGACCCCTACGCGCTAGCAGTCATAGAGAAAAACAATCTCACCCCCACCGCTGAAGCACCCAAGTCACAATGGCTCCGCCGTGCCTCACTAGATATCACCGGACTGCCCCCTACCCTAGCAGAGCTAGATGCATTCGAAAAAGACAGCTCACCTCAAGCTTACGAGAAAGTGGTGGATCGCCTACTAGCATCGCCTCGCTACGGTGAGCGCTGGGCCGCAATGTGGATGGACCTCGCCCGCTACGCGGACTCACAGGGCTACGAAAAAGACAAAGGCCGCACCATCTGGCCCTACCGTGATTACCTTATTGATGCCTTCAATAAAGACAAACCCTACGACCTCTTTCTACAGGAACAACTCGCGGGTGACCTTTTCCCAGACGCTTCCGCAGAGCACCTCATCGCCTCCGCGTTCCACAGAAACTCGCAGACTAATACCGAGGGAGGAACCAATGACGAAGAATTCCGAGTGGTTTCAGTCATCGACCGCATCAGCACCACCTGGACCGTCACACAGGGTTTCACCTTCAGCTGTGTCCAGTGCCACGATCACCCCTATGAGCCTATCCCACATGAGAATTTCTACCAATTCATGGCCTTTTTTAATTCCACAGAGGATCATGATCTCGATAGCGATGAACCCCACTTCATCCATGCTGATCAGCCCGCACAGCGCGAGCCAGCTGCCGCACTCTACCGCCAGATCAAGCAGCTAAAACTCACCCTCAACCAACCAGGCAAAGACCTCATGCGGACGCTCCCTGCCACCGACTGGAAACTCCCCGCTTACAGCAGTATGAGATCTAGCCATGGAAAACTCGAAAACAAAAAAAACATCCTTACCCATAGCGGACAAACAGCCATTCACACCAGCCACTTCCTGAACACCAAAGCAGAAAATTTCACCGCCATCCGCGTCACCATCCACCCCGATAATGATGACCCAAAGAAATTTCCCTTCAAAGGCTCAGTGCTCTCCCAACTCATCGCCCAAAAAATCACCCCAGACGGAAAAGCGCATGACATCCCACTCAGCTACGTCTTTGCGAATGACCCAATAGGCTTCTATGATCCACAACACACCCTCAGACCTAATAGCCAAGGCATAGGAGGCTACCCTAAGCTTCATAAAAAACGGGAAGCCATCATCATCACCAAGACTCCAGTCACCTTTAAGCCTGGAGAGCACCTACGCCTAACCCTCCACCAGAAGGCCTCCGTTACCGGAAATCAACCAGCCCACCTGCGCCACTACCAACTCCATTTTAGCAATAGCCCAGCATGGCACCAGCTCCTGAACGCACCCGCACACAGACAAAATCTAGCCGCCTATAATCAGGCTCAGAAGAATTACACTGCCATCAAAGGAACCAAGATCCCCATCATGCAGCAGCTCAAACCTGAAGCCGCACGCACCACCCGCATGTTCCTCCGTGGAGACTGGCAGAGCAAAGGCGAAGTCATGAAGCCAGCAGTCCCGACCGTGCTCAACCCTGACAACCTCAGCGGCAACAACCGCCTAGAAATGGCGAACTGGATCTCCAGCCCCACCAATCCCCTCACCGCACGCGTCTTTACTAACAGGATCTTCTCAGAGCTCTTCGGCAGAGGCATCGTGGAGACACTTGGAGACTTCGGCAGCACAGGACTAGCCCCCACGAATCAACCGCTGCTAGACTACCTAGCCGTCACCTTCCAGACCCAGCACAAGTGGTCGCTCAAGGCACTGCTTAAAGAACTCACCCTCAGCGCCACCTACCGCCAAGACCACAGCACGACAGCAGAACGAGTAGCAACAGACCCCAGAAACTACCTCCTAGCGCGTGGGCCACGCACTCGTCTCAGCGCAGAAATGATACGTGACAATGCCCTCTCCGTAGCTGGCCTACTCAGCGCCAAGATGCACGGACCATCCGTCATGCCACCCCAGCCAGACGGCATCTGGGCCGGTGGATACGGTGGAGGAAAATGGGTGACAGCCAAAGGCGAAGACCGCTACCGCAGAGGCCTATACACCTACTGGAGACGCACCGTTCCCTACCCGTCTTCCATCACCTTTGACGCCTCCTCACGTGAAGTCTGCCTGCCCCAGCGCATCGCTACCAATACCCCCCTACACGCGCTTACCACCCTCAATGACCCCGTTTACTATGAGGCCTCACAAGGCCTAGCTAAGCGCATGAAAACTCATGATCCAGATCTTAAAAAGCAACTCACCTACGGCTATCAATTAACCACCCAGCAATCCCCTACACCACTCGCCATGGAGCAGCTCACCACACTCCATCAGAATCTCCTCAGCCAGAGTAATGATAAAGACACCACCATGGCACTCATTGCCAATGCCATTCTCAATCTGGACGCCGCACTCACGAAGTAACATCTACCCTGTCTCCACACCATGAATTTACAAAATCAGCTCCTGCATGACAAACTCTTGCACCAGACCAGGCGACAATTCATCACGAAGTGCTCTACCGGCCTAGGCGCAGCATTTATGTCATCAGTATTGGGCAAGACTGCCTTAGCTTCTGCTGGCAGCCATGAAGACCAGATGAGTGAGGCCATGCAGGGAGTCACCCACTTCGCCCCAAAGGCAAAGCGAGTTATCTTCCTCCACATGGCAGGCGCCCCCTCTAATCTAGACCTATTCGACTACAAGCCGGAGCTTACCAAGCTCGACGGCAAGCCCACCCCCAGAGAAATACTAGAAGGCGCAAACTTCCCCTTCCTGCAGGGCATCCCAGACCTCATGGGATCACGTTTCCCATTCCACAAGGCAGGAGAAAGCGGACAATGGATGACAAACGTCATGCCACACTTTGAAAAAGTCGTCGATGAAGTGTGCTTCATCCGCTCCATGCACTCTAATCAATTCAACCACGCCCCCGCCCAGCTCCTCCTTCACACGGGCAATGCCAACCTAGGAAACCCATCCATAGGCTCATGGGTCACCTACGGGCTAGGCACTGAGAACGAGAACCTCCCAGGCTTCATCGCACTCCTCTCTGGCGGCAAAGGACCCTCCGCAGGTAAGTCTGCCTGGGGATCTGGCTTTATTCCCTCCGTTTACCAAGGCGTCCAGTGCCGCTCCAAGGGCGATCCCGTACTCTTCCTCTCGAACCCTAACAAAGTCTCCACAGACATGCGCCGCTCTACCATAGACGCCATCACCAAGATCAATGAGCAAGCACACCAGCAGCATCATGATCCAGAGACACTCACCCGCATTTCTCAGTATGAAATGGCATTTAAAATGCAGATCCATGCCAACGCAGCATTCGACATCAAGACTGAACCAGAACACATCAAAGAACTCTACGGAGCTAAACCTGGCAAGGAATCCTTCGCCAACAACTGCCTACTCGCACGCCGCCTAGCAGAGCGCGGAGTCCGCTACATCCAGCTATTCGATTGGGGATGGGACACCCACGGAGGCAAGAACAACGACATCGATAAAAAATTTGTCAATAAATGTAAAGAAATCGACAAGCCCATCTACGCCCTCCTCACAGACCTCAAGCAGCGCGGCCTCCTAGAAGACACCCTCGTCGTCTGGGGATCAGAATTCGGCAGAACCCCCATGAAGGAAAACCGCAGCGGCAACATAGCCCAAAAAGAAGTAGGCAGGGATCATAATCCTGCAGGCTACACCATCTGGCTAGCCGGCGCAGGCGTCAAGCGCGGGCACAGCTACGGAGCCACAGACCCCATAGGATACCGTGCCACAGAGAACCCCGTCTCCACTCAGGACCTCCAGTCCACCATCCTCCATCTCATGGGTATGAAACACAACAAGCTGACCTTTCCCTTCCAGGGGCTCGACCAGACGCTACCCGGTGTCACCATACCAGCCCACGTCATTAAGGACATTCTAACCTGACCCAGTGAACAAGCTCTTGTTCACTGGAATGTGATGCGCACTCCTCGTGATTTCCACGCCTTGGCAATCTGCTCCTCAAGCTGCTCATAACTACGCCCATTGAGCAAGACATCGACGGCCTCCTGCCCCCGCTCGCCCTCCTTGAGGGCCTTGAGGAAGGCAACGACGTTGGTTCTATCCTCTTCCATGTGGAAGATATAATAGGTCAGCAAGAGGCCTAGGCCGTAGTTGAAATTGGCGTCTTGGGTGAAACTCTCATAAGGCTGCAGCATATATTTCCTAAGATCAGGCGCTTCAAACTTTTCCCCCAAGGCACGTCCGCCGCGCCCCTTTTCACCGTAGGCAGTGACATAATCCCTGATCTCGTCCAAGATACTTCCCGCCATGAATTTACCGGAGCGGTATGGAGTGACAGCCACATATTCAGCCAAGCCTTCGGAAAACCACCCCCTCGATCCAGGTGAGGATAAATATTCTATATCAGTAAGCTGGTGGGCGATCTCATGTGTAAGCGTCTTGTTCGACTTATCGTAGTCATAGCGGTAACCAGCTTTACCCTTGATCACACCCAAGCTTGTCAGGGGAACCATTACCACGCCATTGCCACCACGCGATACAAACACCCCAGCGGATCCTGGCATACCGCCATTTTGAAGGTACGTCTCCTCATTCTCGAACAACAAGATCTTGTGCCTGAACTCTCCCCCAGGCACATGTGCTTTCATCGTAGAGATAGGCAATAAGCGGCAATATTCTCTGGTGGCTTCAAACATCACAGCGAACTTTTTGACGACATTTTTTGTCAATTTTACATCGCAGACGAATTCGTAGTTTGGACTATGGTAGACAAACTCGCGCTTGTTTTCATCCTCACTCATCACACTGATATCAATACCGATGTCAGTGGAGACTAACCTCGGCCATTTAGCATCATAATTTTCTTTGAGATCATATTGAGTCATCAAACTAGATGTATGGCTGTTTATCCCGGTTTGCGAATGCTCATGACTATGTGCCCTCTGTTGGGCAGCCAATGCATTCTTGTCCTTCATCCATTGCATCGCATAATCACGATCAGCTTTTGATAGCACTTCAATTTTCACCTCAGCAGTCTTACCTGTTTGCTGGAGTTTGATCATCACACGGCCCCCGTCGAGGCTTACAATTTCGGCTTCGATTTTACGCCCCTTTATATCTGTAAAAACACGCCCATAAACATCATTACCCACTAAGGCCCCGATAACAGCTGTCGTGCATAGTATTTTTATGTAGTTTAACATTCATTGACATTAGACACCCAAGATCTTTAGCTCACAATATCTAAAACAAAGATTCACAATCCATTAGCCACATACCAATGATGCCCCCCATCTGGCACAAATCTTAAATTACGCCAAGACTGATCGAGCAGGCCCACGTCATTAAGGACATCCTTGCTTGAGCATCTATACTCATTTGGCTCAGAAGCTGGACTTGATTAATAACTTTAAGAAAAAATTGCACGTTATCTGCTACTGATTCATCATCCCTCTTATCAGCAACCAGCCAGACATCCCACCCGTGCAAGCCACAGATACCAACCAAGACCTCAAGCAAACCGCCAAAAGTGAGCTCAAAGCCATCAGCAGCGGGCAAGTCACCTCTGCCGAAAGCGCGTCGCTGGTCATGGACTTCATCAAAAACGAGGAAAAAAACATCCTCGAACGCCATCGCAGCGGCGCCGGAGGACTCGAGATCACCTCTGCCCGCGCAGCCCTTCTCGATGCTGTGCTTGAGGTCATGTTTGAGGCTGCCCTCAAGCGTCAAAAAGGAGCTGCCCCAGAAGTCGCCCTCGTGGCCCAAGGTGGCTACGGCCGCGGCCAGCTCAACCCAGGATCCGATCTCGACCTGCTCTTTCTGCTTCCCCGAGCATCGCATAAAATACCCAAAAGCATCTCCACCATCATCGAGGAAGTTCTCTACATCCTCTGGGATGCAGGCTTCAAGGTCGGCCATGCCTGCCGCTCTATTGCCGAGTGCATCAGCGAGGCCCGCAAAGACCAAATCAGCAAAACCGCCCTCATGGACGCACGTCTGATCACTGGCAACCAAACACTCTTCAACACCTTTACCAAACGCTTTGACAAGGAGTGCATCAGAAAAAATCAGAAAGCCTTCTTTGATCTCCGACGCAATGATCTTCGTGGCCGCCACAAAAAATACTCCCACACCGTTTTCCTCCAGGAGCCTCACGTTAAGGAAAGCTGCGGCGGCCTCCGTGACTATCAGAATATTCTCTGGGTAGCTCGCGTTAAACGTGGTTTCACCAGCCTCGATGAGCTCGTAAGCGCTAAAATCATTACCAAAAGCACCTGCCGCCAACTCAAGGAAGGTTACGACTTCCTTCACCGAGTGCGCAACGAGCTGCATTATGAAAGTGGGCGCAGCACAGATATCCTCACACTCAGACTACAAGGGGTTGTCGCCACCAACTTTAACTACCCTCAGAAAACCATTCTCCGTCGCTGTGAGTTCTTCATGCGGGACTATTACCGCCACACACGTGCCATCTACACCCACAGCACCTCGCTGATGGAGTATTTCGAGATCGAAACACAAGACCAGCCTAACAAGGGAATCCTCAGCATCATTCCCTTCACCAAGAAAAAACCTAAAACAGTAAAATTTGACGGCTTCATTTCACGCAACGGCCGCATATTCCTGCAAGATAAAAGCGCCCTCGAAGAAGACCCTAACAGGGTGATGCGGCTGTTTCAGCATTGCCAGTTACGCAATCTCGGGCTGAGCCCTGAGGCTCGGAAATACCTGCATATTGCAGCAAAAGAAATCGATCGCTCATTCCGTTACAACGCCAAAAACCGGGAGACATTCAGGGCCATTCTGGAGCGAAAAGGAGAAGTCGCTCGCATCCTTCGTCTCATGCACCGCACCAAGGTGCTCGACAACTACCTGCCCGAGTTTGGCGCCATGGACTGCCTTGTACAGCACGAGTTCTTCCACCGCTACACCGCTGACGAACACACCCTGCGCTGCATCGATATGCTCGACAGCCTTACTGATCAACTAGACGAGCAGGACCCCGGTCGTAAACTCTATCGCCAATTACTACACAATATCCGTGACCCATACGCGCTATATTTGGCATTGATTCTTCATGACTCTGGACGTGCAGAAAACGTCCGCGAGCACATCGACGGCTCCACCATGCTTGCAGACAAAGTCTGCCGCCGACTCCAGATCCGCAGTGGGCGCCGAACTATGCTCATGTTCCTGGTGGACAATCACCTCACCTTCTGGCGTTTCGCCACCAGCCGTGACCTCAGCGATATTTCCGTCATCGAAGAATTTGCCTCAATCATCAAAGACAAACGCAACCTCGACGCACTGCTACTCTTCACCTGGGCAGACTCAAACGGCACTAACGAAGAAGCATGGTCACCATGGAAGGAAACCTTGATGCTCCAGCTATACAGCTCCACGCGTCTCTGGCTCGAGAAGGGTAAAGAAACCTTCAAATCCACCCTCATTGAAAACAAAGCCAAATTACTAGAACGCTGCCGCAAAATCCTCGGATCATCTTACCATGAACAGATGGAGCAGCACTTCGAACTGATGCCAGCTCCCTACTTCAGATTCCGCGAACCTCGCAATATCTCCATTCACATCAAATCCGTGCAAACCTTTCTTAATCGCGAGAAGGAATCAGAAGAAGGCACCTTTGAGTGTGACATGAGCTGGATCGACCGCGATGACCGCTCGAATACCGAACTACTCGTCACCGCTTGGAACAGACCCTTATTCTTGGAAAAAATCTGCTGCGCTCTGGCCGCCCATGAAATCAACATCATTAGCGCGGATGTCTACACCCGCGCAGATGGTGTTGTCTGTGACCTCTTCCAGGTCTGCACAGTGGACCGCGAGCCGGTCACCTCGGAGCGTGACCGCAAGAGAGTCCTGCAAACATTCCGTGCCATCAACGCTGACCCCGATCCCTTTGCTGACTATCAGCCCGAACAATATCTCAAAACCAAAACCAACCTGCTACGCACCGACTCCAATGACGGCGGCATCCCCTTCCCCACCAGAGTCCACGTCTCCAATGAAATCAGCTCCACCTGCACGGCCATCAGCATCCAAGCACTGGACCGCATTGGCCTACTCCACGACCTCTTTCTCAGCGTTGACCGCCTCGGCCTCGCCACCGTGCACGCCCGTATCTGCACGGAAAAAGGCGCCGCTATGGACACCCTTTACGTCACCTGGCCCGATGGATTAAAGGTTGAAGATGAGGAAAAACAGCGTGAAATCGAGCAGGTTTTGAACGAAATAATCAATTGATTATCAACATTTAAGAATCTTTTAAACTGAAAACGAAATTGACTAGTTATGAGTAAATTTGTAACTGTATAAGTCGTCTGCAAACAAAATCCTACACACAGAAACGATGAAAAACCGAAAACCCCTAGGAGCCATCTCAGGAGCTCTCGCCATATTATTAGCTTGTCCCCAGTGGGCACCAGCCGCCATCACTTGGAATGTTACATTCGATGACGTAGTGAACAACACCGGCGTGGGTTTTGATGATGCCACACTAGGAGCTACCCGTCAGTCTACCTTTTTATCGGTAACGAACTATCTGAATACCGTTCTTGATGCCAATGGTTCGGTTGATTTCGTTGTCAACAATTCCGAGACCGATGGCGGCGGATCCCTGGCATCATCAGGCCCATACTTCTTTGGAGGACCCGATGGCTATCAGAACGGATTACTCTTCCAACACGCAACTACTGGGATAGATCCAACTGGAGCCGTTCCTGACGCTCTTGCCACTTTTGATTTTGGATACAACTGGAACTCTGATCTTTCATCCCCCACCGGCGGCGAGGTTGATCTCTTCACCGTAGCACTGCATGAGGTCAGTCACTCGCTCGGGTTTTTATCACTACTCAACTCTGACGGAACCTCTGGTATTAGTGGTGGCGATCCTGGAGTATTCAGTGTTTATGATTCATTCCTCGAGCTTGGCGATGGCACCTCACTCTTCAATGCCGGTGCCGGAGATTATACGGGCACAGCAGCCGATCTCATCTCTGGCGATGTCTATTTCGGCGGTGCTAATGCCATGGCTGCCAATGGAGGAAGTCGAGTGGCTGTTTATTCACCTGGCGTCTTTGATGGGGGATCAAGTATCAGCCACATTACAGCGGCGGGTGCAGTGATGAATTTCTCCGTTGCTTATGGTGTGGAAAAACGCCAGTACTTGGACATTGAGCTGGGCATCTTACAAGATATCGGTTGGGCACTAGCCGCCGTCCCCGAGCCCTCCAGCGCCTTACTACTGCTCGCCGGCTTCATGGGCATCAGCCTCCACCGTCGCCGGGCTTAATCGAGCCTGCGTAGTTGACCGCAGCTTCACTCCACCAGGCCCATCGCCTTGGCTTTTGCTATGGGCAATGCCTTCGCCTGACACACCTGCTGCCAGCCTGGGAAATTCCACTTGTTGGGAAAGCCGCGGCATTGTTCGGGTTTGACCGGATTGATCCGGCAGGACTCGCCATCGAGCATGATGCACTCGTGGTTCTCTTTTTCGATCAGGGATAGGCCGGTCCGGTTGGTCCGTAAACGAGTGTACTTCTCAATAAAGACCTGGGTCTCCATGCCCAGGAAACGGGCGATCTTTTCTATCTCATCGTGCTCCACCCGCACGTCGCCAGGCCATTTGCAGCAGGCGGTGCAGCGATCACATTGATACCAGACGTCAGACATATTAAAAAAATGGGACTCGCCCCCTCAAGAAAACCGTCAGGAAGCAGGGATGCGCAGCTTTTTACCTAAAACAATGACACTGCTCCGCAAGCCATTAGCGCGCTGAATCGCCGACACTGAGACAGCATAACGACGTGACAAAGCTGATAAGGTATCGCCTTTTTTGACGGTATGGTAGCGAGAGCTTGCAGGTGCATATACTTTTTCTTTGATAGGAGAAGGCGGTGCCGAGGAGCTAACGATTTGGCCGTAGCTGTTAATAGAGGGGCCACTAGGCTGAGG
>Ga0206126_10005899_pt1 | contig 11044 bp, 8 predicted proteins | sample Helgoland_Spring_5_FD_148621 | JGI IMG/M metagenome (GOLD analysis project Ga0206126, IMG submission 148621) | Pelagic subsurface seawater microbial communities from Kabeltonne, Helgoland, North Sea - Helgoland_Spring_Bloom_20160412_1 | ecosystem: Environmental > Aquatic > Marine > Epipelagic ...
TCGCCCCCATGGTGACGCTGCGATTTATGACGCAATGGCGCGGTTGGCCCAGGATTTCAACGTCCGCTATCCACTGGTGGATGGTCAGGGGAACTTTGGTAACATTGATGGCGATAACCCGGCCGCGTCGCGCTATACCGAAGCGCGGATGACGGCCGTTGCCGAAGCCTTGCTCGAAGGGTTGAACGAAAACGCGGTTGACTACCGCGAGAACTATGATGGCACATTGACCGAACCGGTCGTGTTGCCGGCGCAGTTTCCCAATCTGTTGGCCAATGGGTCCAGCGGGATTGCCGTGGGGATGGCCACGAATATTCCACCCCACAATATAGCTGAACTATGCGATGCTTGCCTGCGCCTGATCAAAACGCCGGACGCGCGTGATGATACGCTTTTAAATTACGTGCCCGGCCCAGATTTTCCGACCGGCGGCATCATCGTTGAGCCTGCCGAACAGATTGCCCAGGCCTACCGGACTGGCAAGGGCGGGTTTCGCCTGCGCTGCCGTTACAGGATTGAGGATCTGGGCCGCGGGCAGTGGCAAATCGTTGTAACCGAAATCCCTTATCAGGTGCAGAAATCCAAGCTGATCGAAAAGCTTGCTGAACTGATCCAGACCAAAAAAATCCCCATCCTTGCCGATGTCCGCGACGAGAGCGCCGATGACATTCGTCTGATCCTTGAGCCGCGATCAAAGAATGTGGATGCCGATGTGCTGATGGGCATGCTTTATCGAAACTCGGACCTTGAGGTGCGCTTTAGCCTGAACATGAATGTTCTGATCGATGGGGTCACACCGCGCGTCTGTTCCATGAAAGAGGTGCTGCGCGCCTTTCTTGATTTCCGTCGCGAGGTTCTGCTTCGCCGCAGTCAGCACCGGATGGAAAAAATTGATCATCGCTTGGAAGTGCTCGAAGGATTCATCATCGCCTTCCTCAACCTGGACCGTGTGATCGACATAATCCGCTATGACGAAGATCCCAAAGTCGCATTGATGACCGAGGATTGGTCAAGGGACCATGTCAGGGCGACGTCAGAGGCCGATTACGTGCCCCCGACCCCGGGTGATGGCGAATTGAGTGATGTTCAGGCCGAGGCCATCCTGAATATGCGCCTGCGCAGCCTGCGCCGCCTTGAAGAGGTCGAATTGCTGAGGGAACAGGCCGCATTGATGAAAGAACGCGCCGCACTTGAGGATTTGCTGGAAAGCGATGATTTGCAGTGGCGGGCGATTTCTGATCAATTGCGGGCAACCAAAAAACAGTTTGGCAGGGATTGGGACGGTGGCGCGCGGCGCACAAGCTTTGCAGATGCAGGCACCATCGAAGAGGTGCCGCTTGAAGCGATGATCGACCGCGAACCGATCACTGTGGTGTGCAGTGAAATGGGGTGGATACGCGCCATGACGGGGCATATCGATCTGACGCGAGAATTGAAATTCAAAGACGGAGACGGGCCGCGCTTCATCTTTCACGCCGAAACCACGGACCGGCTTGTCATCGTTGGGTCGAACGGGCGTTTTTACACGCTCTCGGCGGCGAACTTACCCGGTGGGCGGGGCATGGGCGAACCTTTGCGTTTGATGGTCGATTTGCCAAATGAGGCGCAAATACAGAAAATTTTGACCCACCAGCCGGGCCGCAAGCTGTTGGTTGCGTCAACTGCTGGCGATGGCTTTATCGTGCCTGAGGAGGACGTGATTGCACAGACCCGGACTGGCAAACAGGTTCTGAATGTGCGCGGCGACGTGCGTTTGTGTGTATGCAAGCCAGTCGTAGGCGATGCAGTCGCTGTGGTTGGTGAAAACCGGAAAGTTCTGGTTTTTGCGATCGATGAGTTGCCCGAAATGGCGCGTGGGAAAGGTGTCCGGTTGCAAAAGTACCGTGATGGTGGCCTTTCGGATGCCAGTACTTTCACACTGGCTGATGGGCTAAGCTGGCGTGATCCCGCAGGCCGCACGAGAACCGAAACCGAGCTTGTGGAATGGATGGGCAAGCGCGCGGGCACAGGTCGCATGGCCCCGCGCGGTTTTCCGCGCGACAATCGGTTCAATTAAAACATCATGCGCGTTTTCTGCATGACGCTTTAAAATTCGCCGGACGTGTCGGGCAAGACGGGCTCTGCTGTCAACCAAACACCGCCCTGCGGTCGCAAAGTCAGGATCATCACCGGATCGGGGTCTTTTCCGGGTACGGGGGTGTATTTGAAACGGCTCAGCAATGTCGCAAGAATGATGACAGCTTCTTGTAGTGCAAAGGATGCGCCAATGCAGATGCGCGGCCCGTCGCCAAAGGGCAGATAGGCATATCGATCAACTGATTTGCGGTCTGCGAACCGATCGGGGCGAAAGGCGTCGGGGTCGTCCCACAAGATCTTTGAGCGGTGCAACGCATAGATAGGAATAATGCAGGTATCCCCCGGTCTGATCGCGCGTCCGCACAATGTGTCGTCCGCCAGTGCGGTACGCGATACCATTCCTGCTGGTGGATAGAGCCGCAGCGCTTCGTCAATGATCTGGCGAATATAGGGCAGGTTTGCAACGTCATGTCCCGTTGCAGGGCGGCCTTGCAATACTGTTTGTGCCTCTGCTCGGGCGCGATCCTGCACGTCTTGGTCAAACGCCACAAGGTACATTGACCATGCCAATGTTAAGGCGGTCGTCTCATGGCCCGCAACGATGAAGGTCAGCAGATTGTCACGCAACTCGGCCGTTGTCATTTTGCGCCCGGATTTCGGATCTTCGCCCTGTAGCAAAAGATCAAGCAGATCAGGAACGCCAGACGGCCCGCGCGCGGCCCTTTGGTCGATGGCATTGTCCGCGACGGATTTCATATCGCGCAGGGCTTTGCCTGACATCACCCGCCCCGGCCTTGGCACCCAGTCCGGCGCGCCCAAAACATCAAACAAAGAGATTTTTCCAGCTTCGGCGATATAGTCGTCAATCGCATTATGCACGCCGTCACGGTCAAAGGTTTCCCCGCCCGAAAATGTGACATCGGCGATCACGTCAAAAGTGGTTGTTACCATCTCGTCGAGCATGTTTACGGCGCGCGGGCCAGCGGCGGTGATCCGCTCTGCCGCGCGTTCGGCGGCACCGGTCATGATCGGTGCAAGGTTCATCATGTTGCGATGCGTAAACACCGGCGCTGCGGTACGTCTTTGCCAGCGCCAATGCGCGCCTTCGGCGATAAACAGAGACTCGCCAATTGCAGGTTTCAGCAGATTTTTAGTCACTATGGATTTGGGATACTTGTCAAGCCGGTCCAGCAGCATTTCCCGAATCGCGCCCGGATCCATGATCATGTGCCAGCGTTTCCCGGTTTTGCCTGATACCATTGGCTGCGTGGTTGCAATTTCGGGAATGATACTAAGCACATTGCTCCGGGCCATCTTCAGGCTTTTCCAGATGCCCCACGGTTCGTTGACCAACGGCACGCGAACGGGCAGGGGTGGGGGCAAGGCGATGTCTGGCATGGTTCACTCCTCGAATACGCTTGATATAAGCTCAAAACTACGTGTGGCAATTGCGCCTTATGCCCACGTGCGATATTCAGGCAGCGTATCCGGTACGGCGAGGGGCGGACTTATCATGCGTTGGGCATTTGGGCTTATGATTTTGGTGGCTTTGGCTGCTTGCGTGAGTGGCGCGGACATAAACGATCCACCCGTTCCGCTTGGTGATTTTAACTTGAAGCACAATGTTGTGGTAGCACCCAAGGCCCAGATTGGTCCGTTCAGTCGAAAGGCAACCAAAGACGATCTTGTCGCGACGATGAAAGCAGCCATTTCGGAGCGATTTGATAGGTACGAAGGATCCCGCGATTACCACTTTGGTATTTCCATCGAAGGGTATGTTCTGGCGGCGCCTGGTGTGCCAATTGTCTTAGCGCCAAAATCTATTCTGATTATCAATTTGACTGTCTGGGATGACGCGGCTAGCAAAAAGATGAATGAAAAACCTGAACAGATCACCGTGATTGAGACATTTGGCACAGGCGCGATTATCGGTTCGGGCTACACGATGAGCGCAGATGAGCAACTGGCCCAACTAACGCAGAACGCTGCCAAGTCGGTTGAGCAATATTTGGTCAAGCAACAAGCCGAGCTGGGATGGTTCGTCCCCGATACTGCGGAAGAAACAGGGACCGTTGTTGACGTGGTTGACGAACCTGCTGTCGTAGCAGTGGAATAAGCGCAGGGCTGCACAGGGCATGCTCCATCGTTCTTTGACGACTATCGCCTGCACAACACAAAGTTCCGCTGCCGCACGATAGACGTGCCCAGCACGCTTGATATAGCTGTGAGGCTACTGTGATGGTTATGTAGTGTGACAACGTGTCGTTTTGTGTTGAACTGATCGCACCGATCGCGATGGAAAATGGCTTGCGCTTCGCGATCCGCAAAGGTGGGCGCACAGTCGACGCTGGTTTTGTCTCGGAAACTACCGAGTAAGCGGGCCGCGAGCCAAAGGGCGCCACACGCCCTATGCATTGTTTGTCTGATTAAACGCGGTTCCCGAGCGTGGGCTTGGTAGCCTTGCAGGCCATCATGGCTTTTCGCTCAGTTATGCAAACTGCTACCGTTGGTGTCGTTGTGCAGGGTGCCCGGTTGCCTGAAAACAGCCTGCCCATCGATGGAAATGAACCCATTTGGGGCCTTGCATTGTGATAAATCCCCGCGTAACCACCGTGTTGGACATAGGGGTATAGCTCAGCTGGTAGAGCGACGGTCTCCAAAACCGTAGGTCGCGGGTTCGAACCCTGCTGCCCCTGCCAAGACCACCAAGATCGTTGGCTTCCAGCTTACTTGGAATGGATCTTTTCCATGATCTATCTTGGTTATAACCAACCGTACAACGACGCACGCTGTTTGACGCGTGACCAAGTAATTATTCGGAATTACATGTCAGCTGTATATGGGGTGACATCAGACGTCCGGGTATGCCGACTGGCGCTGATTGTTTTGTCGACTTGAATTCGCTCTGTCATAAGGTTACATCCACGCAACGCGTCATCAAGGACAGGCAGCCACCATGGCCACAACCAATCCACTTCAGTTCATCCAGCAGGTTCGCTCGGAAGTATCCAAGGTCATCTGGCCAACCCGCCGAGAAGTTTTGCTAACCACAGTGATGGTGTTCATTCTGGCTGCATTGACAGCAGTGTTCTTTGCAATCGTTGATATTCTTATCCGAGGCGGGCTTGAGATCGTCTTGAATACTTTCGGTTAAATCGGACAGATCGTTTGAAAACGGTCCTTCCTCTTGCACTTTGAAAATCTGCGGAGTATTCCGCAATCCTGAACTAGCGAAGGGCGCGCGGCGATTCGAGCTTCGCGCCGATTTTAGTTAAAGCGGCAACAGCGTAAGCTTTTGTAACGAATAAAACACTATAGGCGAGGGGCCGGGCAAACGATGGCAAAACGGTGGTATTCGGTCAGCGTGCTTTCAAACTTCGAAAAGAAGATTGCTGAAACAATCCGGACTTCGGCTGTTGAAAACGGCCTTGAAGACGAGATTGATGAAGTTCTGGTTCCAACCGAAGAGGTCATTGAGGTGCGCCGGGGCAAAAAGGTCACGACGGAACGTCGGTTTATGCCTGGTTATGTTCTTGTGCACATGGAAATGTCCGACCAAGGGTATCACCTGATCAACTCGATCAACCGCGTAACTGGCTTCCTGGGTCCGCAAGGCCGACCTATGCCGATGCGCGATGCCGAAGTGAATCAGATTTTGAACCGTGTGCAAGAAGGTGAAGACGCGCCACGCACGCTTATCCACTTCGAAGTTGGCGAAAGGGTCAAGGTCAACGACGGCCCCTTCGAGGATTTCGACGGTATGGTCGAGCAGGTGGACGACGAAAGCCAACGCCTCAAGGTTATGGTTTCGATCTTTGGTCGCGAGACGCCGGTCGAGCTGGAATTTACCCAAGTGAGCAAACAGTCCTAACCGGTTGACGGATTCCAATCGGGGCTTTTTTTAAGCAGCGTTCCTTGAGCGCGGCACTTACAGGTTGGTCTAGGGCGACGTTTGGTTATGCGGACATCATGTCATGTAACGCGATATGATAGATAACTTGGTATTTTCAAACGTCAGCATCGCCTAACGCTCGGGCGCGACGGCGCAGGATAAAACCCCGATCCGGTTGGCGCCATACTTTTGCATAGCATGCGTTAACAAGGGTTGTGATTCATTTGGACGTAAATTTGGTTCTAGGGCCGCTGCTGGTGTAAACGCACAGCACAAGGTTAGAGCGATATGCGCAAAACTTGGTTTACCTAACGCCGCCTGAAAATCAAAGATTTCAACGCGTCAGGTGGTATGCGATTTTTCAGGCATTTCATTAAGCGTTATCGTCAGTCACCAGCCTGCCCCATAGGTCGTATTCGCCTGCTTCGTCTACCTCGACTGTTACGATATCTCCGGGGTTCAGACCTTGGAAACCATCGTCTATGAACAAGTTGCCGTCTATTTCTGGCGCGTCGGCCTTGGTGCGGCAGGTGGCGGCGTCGCTGTCCACTTCGTCAACAATAACCTGAACTTTTTGGCCTACTTTCGCTGCAAGTTTGGCCTCTGAAATCGCAGATGCCTTTTGCATGAACCGTTCCCACCGATCTTGTTTGATGTCTGCGGGAACATGATCAGGCAGGTCATTCGATCGCGCGCCATCAACATTTTCATACTGAAAACACCCAACCCGATCCAATTGCGCCTCGTCCATCCAATCCAACAGTGTCTGAAACTCTGCCTCGGTCTCGCCGGGGTAGCCCACGATAAAAGTTGAGCGCAGCGTCAGGTCGGGACAGATGTCGCGCCATGCAGAAATCTCGTCTAGCGTTCTTGCGGCGGCCGCAGGTCGCGCCATACGTTTCAGTACATCCGGATGTGCGTGCTGAAACGGGATGTCCAAATAGGGCAACACTAGGCCGTCCGCCATCAAGGGGATCAGCTGGCGCACATGCGGATATGGGTAGACATAGTGCAACCGCACCCAAGCGCCAAGTGAACCCAGATCGCGTGCAAGATCGGTGATGTGCGCGCGATGCCCGCGATCCTCTGCGTGCTTGATGTCAACGCCATAGGCCGAGGTGTCTTGCGAAATGACCAGTAATTCCCGCACACCTGCATTCACCAGTTTTTCGGCCTCACGCAGGATGGCGTGGGCCGGTCGACTTGCCAGTTTACCGCGCATGTCTGGGATGATGCAGAATTTGCATTTATGGTTACAGCCCTCGGAAATCTTAAGATAGCTGAAGTGTCGTGGTGTCAGAGAAACACCTGTTGCGGGCAGCAGATCGACAAATGGGTCGGGATCTGGCGGCACTGCGGCATGCACTGCGTCTAGCACCTGCTCGTATTGATGCGGCCCGGTCACAGCCAATACCTTGGGGTGCGCTCCGGTGATATAGTCAGGCTCTGCGCCCAAGCAGCCGGTTACGATGACTTTGCCATTTTCGTTCAGAGCCTCGCCAATTACTTCAAGGCTTTCAGCCTTGGCGCTGTCCAGAAAGCCGCAGGTGTTTACAATAACCGCATCAGCGCCACTGTAATCAGGCGAGATGCCATATCCTTCGGCCCTAAGCCGCGTGAGAATGCGTTCACTGTCAACCAAGGCTTTGGGGCAGCCAAGGCTGACCATACCAATAGCGGGCTGTCCGGGTCGGCGCTTGGCGTCCAACATGGCTTTGGGTGCGAGATCGGGGCGAAGCTCTGGGGGGTTTGTGCTCATGAGTTGCGTTTTAGGTGATCGAACCGAGGGGGAAAAGGGTTCTGATTGGTTTGTGGTACAAGATAGGATTGAGAAAGAGGACCATGACCGGGCAATCCCCCCTTAAATTTGGATTGTGAACAAGTATCTTGATGCCATGAGTGTTGCGATGAGGTTTCAAAATGCTGCTTAGCTGCAAACGATTTTATCGCATTCTATGGTTACCCCACTGAAAAATATAATCTTTGTGAAATTATTTCTACCAAGGACCGTGACCCATAGATCTCTACGTCATAAACGTGTGCCATTTTCATCGATAAACGACTTACATGCTAGCTTACTTACCCAAACACCATTCAAGTCCGGTAAATTTGCGCCTATCGCGATTTGATTCCAGCTTTTTGATCGCATGTGTTGCGGCAAAGCAAATGAAAGGTCGGAGTGAAACGGACCAATGTATTCTGACAAGATACTTTGTGCATTGCTCTGAAGAATTGTGCATTATACTGAAGAATGGGGTAAGGCGTAACCTCTCGTTATGAATGACGAAGCCTTGGGGGCAGGTCATTATATTTCATCTTCCAACCTGTCACCGCGTGTTCTAATCGCATCCACGTGACCGTGCATATTCGCCGAACAGCTAAACTGTTTCACCGCGCACAAGTGTAGAACCTACATCAATCCATTGTGCGTCAGTACGGCCGTCAAAGATATCCCGCAGGACGCCCGCAACCTTTTCCCCGATTTGATTGGCATGCACATTTACCGTCGTTATCCGAGGGCTTGAGACCATCGCCACATCAAAATTTCCAAAACCAGTGACTGCTATATCTTGTGGAACGTTAATCCCCATTCGCCTGCACTCATTCAGCACGCCAAAGGCCACAGGATCAGAGACACACACCAGCGCATCAAATTTCGTGATAGCTTGCCCAAGTTTTGCTAAAGCCAACGCTCCGTGACGCATGGAAACCGGCGCAAAGCCCGCATCAATCACAAACACCTCGGGTAAACCAAGATCTCGCGCTGTTGCAAGCACACCGTCGCGCCGCGCAGCCCCACGCATATCACTGCCCGCGGATGCACCAATAAAAGCAAGCCTTCGCCGCCCATTTTTGTGCAATTCGTCCACGATCGCTGACATAGCGCCTGCGTTCGAGAAGCCAACAATATGGCCCAAAGGATCTGGGGCCAGATCCCAAATCTCTACCACTGGGATTTGTGCTTTTTCTAAAAGCACGCGGGTTTCGGGTAAGTGGTTTCCACCGGTCAGGACAATCGCTTCGGGGTTGCGAGCCAACAGTTGCCGCACGATCTCTAGTTCTTTTTCAACACTGTAGTTGGTACTGCCCAACAGCAGTTGCATTCCTGTGCCCTCTAACCCATCCGACAAACCGCGGAAAGTTTCGGCAAAGTTTGCATTGTTAATTGAAGGCACCGTGACAGCCACAAATCCACTTTTTTGGGTGCGAAAAATATGAGCTGTGCTGTCGTAAACATACCCCATTTCATCGGCATGTTTTTTTACAAGCGCACGGGTCTTAGTACTTACACTTGCGTCACCACGCAGGGCGCGGCTGACGGTCATGGGCGATTTTTCAACCGCCCGCGCCACGTCACGCATCGTAACCCTGCCAGTCATGTCAGATCATGCCTTATAGTCATTCAATTGCGTCACATGATGGTGAATACGCCCGTCAAAGAACTCTTCCACGACCTGCCCAGTGACCTCTTTCGATTGATGCCGCACAGGGGTTTCCAAGGCGGCGTTCATAATATCCTTATCCGGGTAAGTGATCGCAAGGATCAACGGGAATTCAGGTGCACCATCATCGCGGTCATCGCTGAACATCACACGTACATCTGTGTTGCCGGGGAACTGCGTCCACAACGGAACAAGGCGTTCCTTTACCGCTGTGCGAAACGCCAAAATCTGGTCTTTGGCAACGGTACCCTCAAACAAAGCAAACCTCGTGATCATTCTCCAAACTCCTCTTTTGCACCTTTGAAATATTCCATGACCGCGGCTTGGTCTTCTCCGCCAAGCCCCGCCGAAGTCAGCATCCTGTGGATTTCTGCGCAGAGCGCTGACAATGGCATCGACGTGCCAGTTCTGCGCGCGAGGTCGTTCACTGCGTTCAGATCTTTGACCATATTGTCGATGCGGCCTGTACGGCGGTAATCTTTTTGCACGAAGCGCGGCATATACTCTTGCAGCAGCGCTGAATCTGCGCGCCCGCCTTTGAGCGCTTTGGGTATTTTGGCCGCATCCACCCCGGCATCAAGGGCCAGCTGTGTGGCTTCGGCGACTGCGAGAAACCCCAAACCGCACAGCACCTGATTGATCAGCTTGGTTGTCTGCCCTGCGCCAGCAGGTCCCATGTGGGTGTAGTTGGCTGCCACATGTTTAAGCACCATGTGCGCCCGAGCGACATCTGCGGCGTCGCCACCTGCCATCAAAGTCAACTCTCCAGTGAGAGCCTTGGGAACACCGCCTGAAAGTGGGCTGTCGACCCAAGCCAACCCTTTTTCCGCAGCCATCCGTGCGAATTTCTGTGTTGCGTCCGGCTCAATCGACGACATGTCGATTATCACAGTGCCCTTGGCGGCCCCTTCGACGATGCCATCCTTACCAAAAGCGGCCAGCCCGACGATGCGCGATGCGTTGAGACTGGTGATGACGAAATCAACATTCTGACTGGCGTGCGCTGCGGAATCTGCCGCCTTTGCGCCTTTGGCGACCAATTCGGCCATCTTGTCCGTGTCCAGATCAAAAACCTTCAATGTATTACCCGTCTCCAACAGGCGCGTGCCAATCGCACCGCCCATGACGCCCGCACCAATCAACGCTATGCGTTCGCTCATATCATCGTTTCCTTTACATAGGTCTCGGCTTGCGTAATCACGTTTGGGTAGGCTTGAGTAATATCAATCTGACAGCCCCATTCATCGCCTTCCAAGCGCTCGAGGATTCCGAACTGACTGTCCAATAATGCGGTGGGCATAAAGTGATCAACGCGACCGTCAATGCGACGAACCAAGACATCTTGGGGCGCATCAAGATGCAGGAAATGCACAGGTTCCTGCACCTTAGACCTGATGATGTCGCGATAATTTTTCTTCAGTGCAGAGCAGCCAATGACAATAGGCCGGGACCCTTTGGCTAGGGTGCGCCCAACATCAGATAACCAAGGCGACCGATCTTTGTCGTTTAACGGTTTGCCACAAGACATTTTTTTGATGTTGGCCTGCGGATGCAAATCATCACCATCAATGAATGTCATGCCACACGTGACCGACAGCGCCAAACCGACCGAAGATTTTCCGCAGCCTGACAC
>Ga0206126_10005904_pt1 | contig 11040 bp, 8 predicted proteins | sample Helgoland_Spring_5_FD_148621 | JGI IMG/M metagenome (GOLD analysis project Ga0206126, IMG submission 148621) | Pelagic subsurface seawater microbial communities from Kabeltonne, Helgoland, North Sea - Helgoland_Spring_Bloom_20160412_1 | ecosystem: Environmental > Aquatic > Marine > Epipelagic ...
GACCAAGCACGACAGCGGCGAAACCACTTATTTTGAATATCGTGCCGACAAACAAGCCACCGATGGCACGATTTATTTACGCTGCTACAGCGGAGGCGGTCGGGGCACTGACACTTGGAGCCACCACGTCGCGGTCACAATCACCGAAGACAACCAGCGGCGCTACGACGACAACGACCAACCCTATCGCCACAACTACCGCATGCTCAAACTCGTCAGTCACCTACCCATGGACTTTTTCGAGTGAGAGTGCAGAACACCTAAAAATTACTATGAGTACTACCTTATTTAAAGAAGTCGGCTACGCCCTCTCTAAACTAATTGATGACATTGAAATGGGTCAGATTGGTCTCCCTGATATCCAACGACCTTTCGTCTGGAAAAACGCCAAAGTGCGTGACCTATTCGACTCGATGTATCGAGGCTACCCCGTGGGCTATTTCCTCTTCTGGGAGAATAAAGTCGGAGAGAAAACGAAGCAGATTGGCGTGAACCAGCACCAGAAAGTGCCAAATCTTTTGATCGTAGATGGCCAGCAGCGTTTGACCTCGCTTTATGCCGTTCTCAAGGGAATTCCAGTAGTACGTGAAAACTACGAGAGTGAGCAAATCGAAATCGCGTTTCGTCCCACCGATGGCAGTTTTGCGGTCTGCGATGCCACCACGCGCAACAATCCCGAATATTTACCTAACATCTCGGAGATTTTCAAAAAGGACGCGAGTCAATATGCGATTGTTGGGGAATACCTTGAAAAACTCCGTGAACATCGCACTAAGGCAAGTGCTAGCTTAACCGATATCGAACTAAAACAGTGTGAAAGTAATTTGCAGCGCTTGTTCGCTTTGACTGGTTTTCCATTCACCACGCTCGAGCTTTCTGCCAATATCGATGAGGAGCAGGTGGCTGAAGTCTTTGTGCGGATCAACAGCGAGGGTAAAAAACTCAATCAAGCGGACTTTATCCTCACTTTGATGTCAGTTTTCTGGGAAGATGGGCGCAAGGAGTTAGAGGATTTCTGCCGCATGGCACGAAAGCCGACTGTCGGCGAAGCGAGCTCGTTTAATCACTTTGTGAATCCATCGCCCGATCAATTACTCCGCGTAGCTATTGGAATCGCCTTCCGTCGCGCTCGGCTCAAGTCCGCTTACTCTGTGCTACGCGGTAAAGACATGGAAACTGAAGAGTTTAGCGAGGAGCGCCGTGAGGCTCAATTTGAGCTACTCAAAAAATCACAGAGGAATGTGCTCAGTCTACAGCACTGGCACGACTTCCTTGGAGTTCTCAAACAGAGCGGCTTTACCGGCTCGAACATGATCAGTTCGGCAACCACGGTTTACTACAGCTATATCCTCTATCTCATTGGACGCATCGATTTAAAAGTGAATGCCCATACGCTCGGCCAAGTGATTGGCCGCTGGTTCTTCATGGCCACAATCACCTCGCGTTACACCGGAGGCTCTCCAGAAACATTGATGGAGCGAGACTTGGCAGCTCTACGCGAGGTGCAAACTTCGGACGCTTTCTTGAGCTGGGTTGAGCGTGTAATACAAGCTGAACTGACCAATGACTTCTGGGCGGTGACACTGCCCAACAAACTGGATACGTCCTCGGCAACGAGCCCATTACTGTATGCTTATTATGCCTCGTTAAACTTGCTCAATGCCAAAGCACTTTTTTCAAAGAAGTTGGTACGTGACACGCTCGATCCTAGCCTGCACGCAAATAAGTCGGCAGTGGAGCGGCATCACTTGTTCCCGAAAAATTACCTCAAACAGCTCAACTTCACCGGTACACGCATCACCAATCAGATCGCCAACTACGCTTTGGTAGAGTGGAACGATAACATTAAAATCTCCGACCAACCACCCTCCGAATATTTTGCTCAGTACTGGGACCGCTTCACGGAAAAGGAGCAACAGGATCAAGCGTATTGGCATGCGCTACCTAAAGGTTGGGAAGAGATGGAGTATCAGGCGTTTCTCGATATTCGTCGAAGGGGAATCGCAAAAGTAATCTTAGCAGGGTTCGATCGTCTCACCCATGGTGAGGTGCTCGTCGAATCAGAGGACACCTACGAAGCCCGAATTATGAAAGGCGAAGGCACGCAGGTAGAGTTTAAGTCCACCCTCCGAGTCAATCTGCACACTGGTAAGCCAGATCCGAAGATGGAGCATGCAGTACTCAAGACCATTGCAGCCTTTATGAATTCGAAAGGCGGCACGTTGTTTGTTGGCGTAAATGATAATAGTGAAGTGATCGGCCTCGATCAGGATAGCTTCTTAAATGAGGACAAGTTACTGCTACATTTGGACAATCTGATTAAAAGCAAGCTTGGCGGTGGTTCCTTTGCCGCCATCACTCCCGAGATCAGCGAACTTGGCGGCAAGCGCTTCCTCGCCATAGAATGTGGAGCGAGTGAGACACCCGTATTCCTAAGAAACAGCCAAGGCGACGAGTTCTACATTCGCGCAGGGGCTTCCTCCCCCGCGCTCCCTGCCAGCCATATGCATGAGTATATTCAGACTCGGTTTAAGTAATTCCTCAGCGCACGCTATGAGTGGCAACACCTCATTGCGCAGCTTTGCAATTGTGGCTTTGCATGTCTTTGCGCTTATTTACGCTTTTATGCTGCACCTCAATGCACTGGGCTCAAATCATGCTTGTCCGATCCCACTTTCATTGGTGCCTGAAAATTATTGAATCATGAAACATTGGACTAACTCTTTTTCTTCTCTCGGGCTGCTGTGATATTGCTTCGCTGTACTTCGCCCCACTACACTTTCCGCTTCATCTCCCACCTACATGTCAGAAGATCACAAACGCCAACTTGAAACCCAACTTTGGAATATCGCCAACGACCTCCGTGGCAATATGGATGCCGCTGGGTTTCGTGACTACATCCTCGGGTTCATTTTCTACAAGTATCTGTCCGAGAAGATGTATCTCTATGCCAATGGGCTGCTGGAGGCTGAGGACATTACCGACTTCACTCAAATTGATGAGAACTCAAAGGCGGGTAAGGAGATAGTCGATGCGATCCGTGAGGAAGCTCTAGGGAGGCTTGGTTACTTCCTGCTGCCCTCCGAGTTGTTTAGCTCAGTGGCGACCAAGGGAGCGAAGCAGACCGATAACTTCATCCTGCAAGAGCTGGCTGATGTGTTGAAGCATATCGAGGCATCGACACAAGGAACTGACTCCGAGGAGGACTTTGAGGCATTGTTTGAGGAGATTGATCTGGATTCCTCTAAGTTGGGCAAGACCGTCAACGCTCGCAATGAGTTGATCGCCAAGGTGCTGGTTCGTCTGGATGCGATCGACTTCAAGCTGCAAGACAGCGAATCCGATGTGCTGGGTGATGCTTATGAATATCTGATTGGTAAGTTTGCCGCTGGCGCAGGTAAGAAGGCAGGTGAGTTCTACACTCCGCAGCAGGTTTCCTCCATTCTCGCCAAGCTCGTCACCTCTGGTAAGACGTCACTACGGAATGTCTATGACCCCACCTGTGGATCTGGCTCATTGCTACTACGAGTCGCCAAGCAGGTCGGCGAAGTGGGTGAGTTCTGTGGGCAGGAAATGAACCCGACTACCTACCACCTCGCTCGGATGAACATGATCCTGCATGATGTTCACTATTCCCGCTTTGACCTGCGTAATGAGGACACACTGGAAAACCCAGCACCTCAACATGCCGACAAGCGGTTCGAGGCAGTGGTCGCTAATCCACCCTTCTCAGCGAATTGGTCTGCCAGCACCCTGATGGAGAATGACGAGCGATTCTCCGACTACGGCAAACTAGCCCCCAAGACCAAAGCTGACTTCGCCTTTGTCCAGCACATGATCCACCACCTCGATGAGGATGGCACGATGGCATGTGTGCTGCCGCACGGGGTTCTGTTCCGAGGTTCTGCTGAAGGAGTCATACGTAAGTATCTGATTGCGGAGAGGAACTACCTCGATGCGGTGATCGGCTTACCTGCCAACATCTTCTTCGGCACAGGTATTCCGACCTGTATTCTGGTGTTGAAGAAAACCCGCAAACACGATGACGATATCCTGTTCATTGATGCCTCGAATCACTTTGAGAAAGTGGGCAATCAGAACAAAATGCGTAAAGAGGACATCGAGCGCATTGTCGATACCTTCCAGAAGCGTGAGACGATTGATAAGTTCAGCTATGTCGCTCCACTCACCGAGGTGGAGGAGAACGACTACAACCTCAACATCCCACGCTACGTCGATACCTTCGAGGAAGAAGAACCTGTCGATCTTGCCGAGGTGAGTGAACAACTGGTCGATCTGGAAGGTGAAATGACAGCGACCAACCAAACCATCGCCGACTTCTGTAAGGAACTTAACATCAACGCACCTTTCTAAGATGCAAAGCAAACAAGCATTAGTGCCGAAGTTGAGATTTGGGGAGTTTGATGGAATGTGGACTATATCCACAATTGGAGAACTTGCACAATCATACAAGCTGGGGGGTAATTACACCAACTCTGAAAACGAGACAAAGGCCCCTTTGATCAAGATGGGAAATCTTAGCAGAGGCTATATTAAATTAAAAAAAATCGAATATATTCCTGATGGTGAACCCATCAATAAAGATGACCGAATCAAAGAGGATGACCTTTTTTTCAACACTCGAAACACGCTAGAACTAGTTGGAAAAGTCGCTGTTTGGAGGAATGAACTCCCTGTCGCATACTACAATTCCAATTTGATGAGGATTCATTTTGAATCCAATCGTTTCATGAACTACAAGCTAAACTCTTTTGAAGGAATCAAAGGGTTGAGGCGTTTGGCGACTGGAACAACTAGTGTTGCCGCAATCTACACGAAAGACCTAATCAAACTCAAGCAAGCCACACCATCCCTCCCCGAACAGGAGAAGATTGCGGCATTTTTGACCTCGGTGGATGATCGGATTGACCAGCTAAAACGCAAGAAATCCCTGCTCCAAGACTACAAAAAAGGAGCGATGCAGAAGCTGTTCTCCCAAGAACTCCGCTTCAAAGACGAGCAAGGCAAGGACTTCCCCGATTGGGAGGAGAAGAAGTTGGGGGAGGTTGGGGTATTCCTGCGTGGTATAAGCTACAATTCTACTAATGTTTCTGTGACTGGTCTGTTCGTTCTTCGCTCAACAAACATTCAAGATCAAAGACTCATGCTTGATCGAGACTTTCAGTTTATTGATGTCGAATGCCCTCAAAAAATCTCTCTCAAAAAGGGCGATATCGCTATTTGCATGTCCAATGGCAGTAAGCGACTCGTCGGAAAGTCAGCGGTCTATGATGGCTCATACCCGCACCCCTTAACCGTTGGAGCATTTTGTAGCATATTTCGCACAGCTAACTGCTTAGCTCCTTTTCTTCTTCAAACACAAGCCTACTCAAAATACCTCCACATTCTACTTGCAGGAACAAACATTAATAATCTCAAGAACTCTGATTTAGCAGAGCTTTCATTTTCCATCCCGTCGGACTCAGACGAACAAACCAAGATCGCCAACTTCCTCAGTTCCCTCGACCAGAAGATCGAACAGGTCGATACCCAGATTACCCAGACCCAAACCTTCAAGAAGGGTCTGCTCCAGCAGATGTTTGTCTAAGCCATGTTTACCCAGTCAGAACAAGTTCTCGAAGATAAGCTCGTCGATCAACTCGTCGGGCTGGACTTCGAGCGTGTGGATGTCACCGATGAGGCATCTCTGTTGGCTAATCTCAAATCCCAGCTTGAGACATTCAATAAGGTCACGCTGTCGGATACTGAGTTCACCAAGGTGATGAACCATTTGACCCGCTTGAATGCGGTGTTTGAGAAGGCGAAGATCCTGCGTGATAAGATGCACCTGGAGCGTGATGACGGTGAGTCTGTGTATCTCGACTTCCTCGATGAGAACGACCTCGGTCGCAACCTATTCCAAGTGACCCAGCAGGTGACGATGGAGGGCAGCTACCAGAACCGCTATGATGTCACGATCCTCGTCAATGGTCTGCCACTGGTGCAGATCGAGCTGAAACGCCGTGGTCTGGAACTCAAGGAGGCATTTAATCAAACTCATCGCTACCAACGGCACAGCTACTGGGCTGGATCTGGACTCTTCAACTTCATCCAGATCTTTGTCATTAGCAATGGGGTGAATACCAAGTATTACGCCAACGCAAAGAGGCAGAGCTTTAAGCAGACGTTCTACTGGGCAAAGGAGAACAACCAGACGGTGCGTGAGCTAGAACCATTTGCGGCTGAGTTCCTCCAACCGCTTCATCTGTCGAAGATGCTGAGTCAATACATCGTGCTGAATGAGACGGACAAGATTCTGATGGTGCTGCGTCCTTACCAATACTACGCCACTGAGGCGATTGTAGATCGGGTGCAGAACCCACCAGAGTCTGACCGTAATGGCTACATCTGGCACACCACAGGATCGGGTAAGACGCTGACCTCCTTCAAGGCGAGTCAGATCCTCACAGGTCGTGCAGACGTGCATAAGGTGGTCTTCTGCGTTGATCGTAAGGATCTCGACTATCAGACGATCAAGGAGTTCAACAGCTTCTCCAAGGGCAGTGTGGATGCCACGGATAACACCACCAAGCTGGTGAAGCAGTTCACCGATGATACCAAGCTCATCGTGACCACTCTCCAGAAGCTCAACACCGCCATCAGCAAGAGCAAATACCTCAAGCAGATGGAGGGGCAGCGGGACAATAAGATCATCTTCATCTTCGACGAGTGTCACCGCAGTCAGTTCGGCGATACTCATAAGAGGATCTGTGACTTCTTCCACGACCATCAGATGTTTGGCTTCACTGGCACTCCGATCTTTGTGGATAACGCCCACCAGAAGGACGGCATCCAGCACACCACCAAGAGCCTGTTCCACAAGAAGCTCCACACCTACACCATCACAGATGCCATCAAGGATGAGAATGTGCTGAGGTTCTCGGTGGAGTATGTCGGCAGGTATAAGCAGAAAGACGGATCTGCCAACAATGTGGACATCGAGGTGGAGGGTATCGACACCAAGGAGCTGATGGACTCACCAAAGCGGCTGGAGATGATCACTGACTACATTGTCGACCACCACAAGGCGAAGACCAAGCACCCGCAGTTCACTGCGATGTTCTGCGTCAGCTCGATCGACACGCTGATCGAATACTATAAGCTCTTTGCCCAGAAGAAGGCTGAGGGTAAGCACAACCTCAAGGTGGCTACGATCTTCAGCTACACCTCCAACGAGGAGGACAAGGATGCCAATGGGATACTCGACGAGAGCGCAGAGATCGTCGGTGGTGATGTGGGCAATAAGCACACACGTGAGTATCTGGATCACTTCATCGCCGACTACAATGGCATGTATGGCACCAACTACTCCACCAAGGACACCAAGTCATTCTACGGCTACTACAAGGATGTCGCCAAGAAGGTGAAGGATCGCAAGGTGGACATCTTGCTGGTGGTGAACATGTTTCTCACTGGATTTGACAGCAAGACTCTCAATACGATGTATGTGGATAAGAACCTGCGTCACCACGGACTGATCCAGGCCTACTCCCGCACCAACCGCATTCTCAATGATGTGAAGTCGCAGGGTAACATCGTGGTGTTTCGCAATCTTAAGAAGCGCACGGATGAAGCTCTGGCTCTCTACTCCAATGTGGATGCCAAGGAGGACATTTTCATCCCTCCCTATGACAAGTATGTGGAGCTATGCAATGCCGTGGTGGCTGATCTCATGAAGATCTGCCCCGATCCGTCAGATGTGAAAGATCTAGTCGATGAGGAGGCGGAGCTTTTGTTTATTAAGACCTTCCGTGAGTTACTCCGACTGATGAATATCTTGGAGTCGTATGCGGAGTTTGACCACGATGATCTGGCGATGACGGGTCAACGCTTCGTCGACTATCGCAGTGCCTATCTTGATCTCTACGATAAGGTGAAGAGTGAAAACGAGGTGGAGAAAGTATCTATCCTCGACGATGTGGACTTCGAGCTGGAGCTGATTCACCGAGACGTGATCAATGTGCAATATATTCTGCAGCTACTAGCACAGCTCCACGATGCCCAAGAGTCTGAGAAGACTGATCTCAAGAAACGCCTGATCGATGCTATCTCAGGAGAACCAGAGCTGCGAACCAAGCAGGCACTCATTGAGGAGTTTATTGAGAACAACCTGCCCCTGATTGGTGATGCTGCTGAAATTCCCGACAGCTTCGAGGAGTTCTGGGAGCAGAAGCGACAGCAAGCCTTCGAGAGTCTCGTCAAAGAGGAGCAACTCGATGCTGACAAACTCGCCAAGGTGATCGAACGCTACATCTACACAGGTGTTGAGCCATTGCCAGATCCAGACATCATCGACCTACTTACCGTGAAGCCCAAGCTGAGTGAGCGTAAGCCAACGAGAGAGCGTGTGCTGCATAGGGTGATTGATTATGTGGAGACGTTTATTCGGGAGGCCGCTTAGGAAATAAAGAGGCAATCTCTCTCGAACGGTTCTATTGCATCGACGGGCTGGCACTAGCCAGCTTTGGCATTATGCACAAAGATTAAGCCCTGCATTGCTTTGTGCTTCATTAGAAACTCACTCCATTTGCTCTCCCCTTAATAATTTCTCCGAGGCTGCTGTGGGTTACCTGAGGTGGGAATCCTTGTGAACTGTCGGGGCATTGCAGGGAGTGGCATAGGGGGCGGGGGGCCAAAGAGCCAAACAGCGAGTGCTGTGTATATGAATCTATAGCCTCAGAAAAAAATACTCTCTTCATCTCTTGATTAGGGATGGCGAAATTCGTGGTATGAATAAATTGCTTCTACCGCTAGTGCTTCTATTTGTTTCGCTTACCTGCTTTGGTCAGCTGTCACCCGAGCAGATTAAAGAAATACGGCAAGCTGCTGAGCACGGAAAGGCTGTAGATCAAAATGCTCTAGGTCTAATGTATAATAGGGGTATAGGCGTTGCCCAGGATCAAGCCGAGGCCGTAAAATGGTATCGTATGGCTGCGGAGCAGGGATTCGCTCAGGGTCAATGGAACCTAGGGTTAATGTATCAATACGGCGAAGGCACACCTGAGGATGACGCTGAAGCAGTAAAGTGGCATCGTTTGGCTGCCGAGCAGGGATTCGCTAAGGCTCAATGCAACCTAGGGCTAAGGTGTTTTATCGGCGAAGGCGTACCCGAGGACCACATAGTATCCTATATGTGGTTTAATTTGTCAGCCGCCCAAGGCAATGAGATTGCCAAGAAAAACAAAGAGCGCATCTGCAAAGTGATGACCAGAGATCAAATCGCCGAAGCCCAGAAGCTATCACGTGAATGGCTGGCGAAGCGCAAGAAATAACTAGCGCACTTCATTAGCGCTCAAATTTAACTATATCGAAATGATGAAATATATTAATCTAATTCTTCTAATATCAGTAATGCTTTTGGGTGGTTGCCATACGCTAGATGTTTATGACTGGCAAGGCGCTGAGCTTCTGCAAGGAGATGGCGGCGCTATGAGGACTGAAGACGGTATTGAGATTTGGGCATCAGGATCGCCCAGTAGACAATTCAAGCCCCTTGAAATTGTTGAGACAACGACAACTGGAAGCATTGGAGTTCAGTCTTATCTCTATGGGGTCCTAAAGAAGCAAACTGCGAAGGCTGGCGGTGACGGCTTCATCCTAATGAACCGTGACAAGGATTATTCCTCCATTAATACATCGACGACGACACATACCGTCGGAACGGTTTCGCCTTCTGGATTTGTAAACGCTACATCCTATACAAGTCCCAGCTCAGTATCTGTTCAGTATAACACTTATAAAGCGATGATATTTGAATATGTAGAATAGTTCTGGCGCACAAAGTAACAAGCCAATGAAACTAACTACCTTCATCTTCCTGCTCCTCACTGCGACCGCCTCAGCGCTGCCTGAGTCTTACTATCAGGACATCTTTGCCGCAGAAGTCGGCGGACGGACAGAGGTCACTGCTGGAGACGGCACACGCTGCGATATCCTCACTGACTCCTATGCCATCGAGGTGGACTTCGCCCGCAAATGGGGCGAGGCCATCGGACAGAGCTTGAACTACGGTTTTCAATTCAACAGACAGGCTGGCATCGTCTTAATCCTAGAAAAGCCATCGGATCGAAAGCACCTGATCAGAGTGAACAGTATCATCCAGAATTACGACCTGCCGATTAAGTTTGGGAGATGCGAGCATACGAGCAAAGCAGCGCACCTGCCGCAGATAATGCCTCGAACGTAACTGGTGACTTTTGGATTAGCAGCACAGGTAAGACCCACAAGCAGGGCTGCAGGTATTACGGCCAGGGCAAAGGCCGACACGCCAAGAAGGCGTCAGGAAATGATTGCAAGATTTGCGTTGGCAGAATCACTATAGTCAGAATGATTAGGTAAGAATACTTTAAAATTACTAGTAACTCCTAGGCATAAATAAACGCATGAAAGCAATTAAAGCTATTACCATTACACTCCTTTCTTCACTCACAATTTCGCTCTTCTCAGGTTGCGCAACAACGCCAGCATTGGCAGGAGGAGATGCTGTCCGAGAGGTGCAATATGTCGTAGAAATAACAGGAAAAAAACAAAACGAAATCTACAACGGAACAAAACTATGGGTTGCAGAAAACTTTACTTCGGCAAAGGCGGTTATTGACTACGAAGACCCAATGAACGGCATCTTAATCTGCAATGGAGTATTGTCTGACATCAAACTTGAATCTGGGCTAATTGCCATTTATCTGAGTGCCTCATTCAAGATGAAAACAGAAGCAAAAGATGGAAAAGTGAGATTCACATTTAACAACTTCAAGATGACGAATAGAAATTCCGATGTGATGTATGAAACTGAGATTGAGCAAGTTGTGACCCGAATAAAACAGTTCGGCAGTGAGATTAAAAACCACATACTCAGTAATCAAGCATCTGACTTTTAAACAGGAAGCTCGCAACTAGCTCAGTAACACTACTTTGGCTGCACACTAATTCCGCAATCGCAGTTGGGCAATAAAAGGGGTCAAACGCAAATTATAAAGATCT
>Ga0206126_10005905_pt1 | contig 11039 bp, 11 predicted proteins | sample Helgoland_Spring_5_FD_148621 | JGI IMG/M metagenome (GOLD analysis project Ga0206126, IMG submission 148621) | Pelagic subsurface seawater microbial communities from Kabeltonne, Helgoland, North Sea - Helgoland_Spring_Bloom_20160412_1 | ecosystem: Environmental > Aquatic > Marine > Epipelagic ...
ACTCCAAATCACTTGGAAAGTTATCAAGTAACATTGATGCAAGGCCTGGGATCAACAACAATAAAGCGTTACATACCATTGCTGTGTACACTAAAGATTTTACAGGTTCACTTAAAGTACAAGGTACTATGTCATCTAATCCAACATCAGCAACTGATTATTTTGATATTACCATGACAGATGCGGCGAGTGCCACGAACACTTTCACAAACTCAACTACTGTTACCAATTTCAACTTTACCGGCGTATACCAAAGTGTGAGATTTACCTGGGACAACGATCCTGACAACACCGGCATAGTTGACAAAATCCTATTTAGACAGTAAAATATAGTTAATGAACTTGATACAGAATACAATTCTGACTTCACTACCTGCAGGTCGAAAGAAAACTCCCAGTGGTTGGATAAGCTTCAACGCACCCTGTTGTGTACATAACGGAGAGTCTGCAGACAAGAAGAAGCGTGGAGGCATAATGACCAGTGCCGACGGCACAGTGTCTTACCATTGTTTCAACTGTGGCTTCAAGGCAAACTACGTGATAGGACGTAAATTAAATCAAAAGATGAGATTGTTTATGAGCTACATAGGAATCACAGATGACACTATCAGGAAACTAGCCATAGAGGCCATGCGTGAAGAGGAACGTGATTCTAAATACGAAAAGAAAAAATTTGTAACATTTAAGAAAAAAGAATTGCCAATAGCAAGTAGAAAATTAGAATACTGGTTGGAGAGGATGTTGGAAGAAGTTCTAAAATCGGAAGAATCAGAATCCATAAACAAACTGTTGAAGTATCTCGAAAGTAGGGGTATAGGTGCTGACTGGTATGACTTCATGTATTCCACAAACAAGAGTTGGGACGTGGACAAAAGATTACTGATACCATTTTACTGGCGAGGAGATATAGTAGGGTTCACAGGAAGAATTTTTGAACAGTCTACGAAAGTAAAATACTACACAGACGTACAGCCCGGGTATGTGTTCAACATGGATGCACAGGACTGGTCAAGGAAGTTTGTGCTTGTAACCGAAGGACCATTTGATGCAATTACCATTTCTGGTGTGAGTATACTCGGTTCGGAGATAAATGATACACAGCGAGAGCTGATAGATGGTCTGGGCAGACAGGTTATTGTTGTGCCAGACAGAGATGCACCGGGAGAAAAACTGATTAATCAAGCAACAGAATTTGGATGGAGTGTAGCGTTCCCAGAGTGGGGAGAAGGAATCAACGACGTCGCTGATGCTGTGATGAAATATGGTAGACTGTTTACTATACAATCAATATTAAAAACAACAGAGACCAGCAAGTTAAAAATAGATCTAAAGAGGAAAATGTATGGTTAGTTTTCATATTGAACCTACTAGCAAGTGTACCTTGGAATGTCCGTTGTGTGATCGTACTTGGTTCTATGAGAAATTTAAAACTAGAAATTTACATGAGATCAATGTAGATAATATTATAAAATTCATAGGAGTCAATGCAAGTGTAAGCCTGTGTGGCAACAACGGTGATCCAATATATCATTCTAAATTTTTAGAGCTTTGTCAGAAATTCAAGGATAATAATTGTAGTCTACATGTACACACGAACGGTTCTGCAAAAACTAAAGCATGGTGGGAGAAGCTTAATAAAATTTTAACAAAGGACGATTGCATCACGTTTGCAATAGATGGACTGGAGGATACCAATCACTTGTATAGAAAGAATGCCAAATGGAATTCTGTCATGACAGCTATAGAAACATTAAAGGACAGAGAATTTAAAATGATATGGCAATTCATTCCTTTCAAACATAATCAACACCAGATAGCACAAGCCAGTAAGATGAGTAAGGAATTGTCGTTCGATGAATTTAAATTAATACAAAGTGATAGATGGTTAGGCAATAAAGAGTTGATGCCAGATAAGGAATATGTTGACAATTATCACGAACATCAAAAAGCAGTACTAGTAGATGAAAAATACAAATCAGACATGTCTCCGGCCTGTCTAAAAAACGACATACCATCAAATAGCTTATACATTGATTCCGAGGGAGACTTCTACCCGTGTTGTTGGATGGGTACATATAGATACAGATATAAATCGGTGTTCTCACCAAAACAAAAACTATTCAACATAAAAGACAACACATTAAACCAAATACTGGAAAATAACAGCATAAAAGAGTTCTTTGCTTCAACAAAACAATTTACTTCTGCTCACGAATGTTGTAAAATACAGTGTGGAGTAAAAAATGGCTGACTATAATAACAACGAATCGCAACACCAGGTTAAGAACTATTCGTTCGACGTGCAAAAATTGTACATCGAGATGCTGTTGGCTGATGCTGAATCGTTTGCGAGGGCACAGAACATATTCAAACCTGAATCGTTTGATCGTAAGTTGCAACCTATTGCAAAGTTTGTCAAAGACTACATGGACGAATACAAAGTGATGCCGGAGGTAGAGCAAATAAATGCATCACACGAGATACAATTAAAACAAGCAAAGGATCTGGATCCGGCACACTTTAACTGGTTACTAGATGAGTTTGAAACATTCTCTAGGCATAAGGCACTGGAACAGGCGATACTTTCATCTGCTGATCTTTTAGAGAAGGGAGACTACGGTCCGGTTGAGGACATGGTCAAGGAAGCTGTCAGTGTTGGACTCACGAGAGACTTGGGTACAGATTATTTTGAAGATCCAAAAGGCAGACTACAAGCATTAAAAGACAACAACGGACAGATAAGCACAGGTTGGGCTAGTCTAGACAAGAAACTGTTTGGTGGATTTAACAGAGGCGAGCTGAACATCTTTGCAGGTGGTTCGGGTGCAGGTAAGAGTTTGTTCTTGCAGAATCTCGCAGTCAACTGGGCGACAGCTGGATTGAACGTTTGTTACATCTCTTTTGAATTATCTGAGGCACTCACTGCCATGAGACTGGATGCCATGATGACGAATGTGCCAACCAAGAATGTAATGAAAAATCTAGATGACGTTGAAATGAAAGTCAAGATGTTGGCCAAAAAGTCAGGTAACTTGCAGATCAAGTACTTGCCAAGTGGTAGCAACGTGCTAGACATAAGAACGTATCTCAAAGAACTAGAGCTCAAATCAAAGAAGAAAGTAGACTGCATACTGATCGACTACCTGGATCTAATGATGCCCAAGAGTAAAAGGATATCACCAGCAGACTTGTTCATCAAAGACAAGTATGTGAGTGAGGAATTGCGTAATTTGGTCGTTGAGAAACAGTGTGTGTTGGCAACAGCATCACAGTTGAACAGGGCGTCGGTTGAAGAGATAGAATTTGATCACAGTCACATCTCAGGCGGACTGTCCAAGATACAAACAGCAGATAACGTGATAGGTATATTCACAAGTAGAGCAATGAAAGAACGTGGCAGATATCAGATACAGTTCATGAAGACCAGATCAAGTTCCGGTGTTGGACAGAAGGTCGATCTAGAATTCAATGTGGACAGCTTGAGGATCAGCAGTCTAGATGAGGAAGAATCACAGAGCTACAACCAGCAGGGCAAGAACAAGATATATGACTCATTGAGGCAGACTTCAAAAGTAACAAGCGATAATTCAAAAGAAAGTGTGCTACCAGATCCCAGAAAGGGAGATACAATGGGTGTCAAAGTCAAAGGCACAGCGGAAGGCAGTCAGTTGAGGAAACTGCTAAACGAACTCCATTCAGACGAAGAACAGTAGGCAATTACCAAAATTACAAGGCCTAACTCCACACATCTGGTAAATATTTCAATAAATATCAATACGTTTTAAACTAAATTGCAATACAAGGAGAGATCGCAATGAAAAACATCAAATGGCTTATAAGCCATCAACCGGAACACTTGTTTTTAAGAACAGCGAAAGCATTTGCTAAGATCTTAGAAGAAGTAAATTCGGAGTACAAGATCGAGATACTTACAACCGGTCAGTACAAAGCACAATACGACGCAGATTTCACAAGAGATAAAATTTGGGGACTAATCCAAAGTGGCGAAATTCAAATATCTCAAACTGAAGTTGCCGAGTTAGCAATACCAACTAATGACGACAACTTTTACGTTTTTGACATGCCTTGGTTGTTTGAAAGTCATGCTCATGCCAGAAGAGTTCTAGAAGGACCAATCGGCAAAGCAATGAACGACAGACTTGCTAAACAAACTGGCGTTAGAGGATTAGCATACACTTACTCGGGTGGATACAGAACAATTGGTTCTGACTTACCGTTTAAGAAATTAGCTGACCTTAAAGGCTACAACATCAAATCTAACTCAAATCCAATCACTCAAGAGTTTTGGAAGAGCTTAGGCGTTAACACAGTAAAAAGAAAAGGCCCAGTAACTGAATTAGTGAGTGAGTTGCAATCACACATGGATTGTAAAGATACTACTTACATCAGATTACCACAGGCTAAAAACTGGATTAACACTAAACACTCTTTATTTTTAACTGATATTTTGATTAGTGATAGTTTCTTTAAATCATTATCTGAAAAAGAACAGGTTCTTTTCGTTGAAGCGGCTAACAAAGCGGCTAGACTAGAAAGAAAATGGTCTCAAGATGATGCAGACAGTTACGAAGCAACTGCTAAAGAAAACGGAACAACGATTCATACGCTGTCAGAAGAAGACATAGCTGAAATGAGAGCAAAAGCACAACCACTTTACGAAAAATGGTCTAGCAAATTCTTTCCAGGCTTAATCGACGGTATCAAAAAATTATCATAATTTTTTAATATTGCAATAAATAAGTTTAAGGAGTTAAAAATGAAAACATTAAAATGGTTAGTGCTATCAACCAACAAAGAAGGTTTTGGACCATGTCCAAAAGAGGTTGTTATGAGACCTGCTGTGGCATTTAAAGAATTATTAGAGAAAAGAACAAACGGAAGTTTACAAGTTGAATTAATAAAAGATTTTGGATCGTACGAAGAACAGTACGGTAAGAGAGTAGATTTTTCAAATATTTTTGAAGCCTTACAAGACAACGACGTTTCAATAGCACAAGTTGAGGTTGCTTCATTAGAAGGCCCACACAGAGCTCTTGATCTTCCATGGATGTTTGAGTCACATGAACATGCTACAAAAGTTTTAGATGGTAGCATAGGAACTAACCTTAACAAGCACCTAGAGAAAAAAGGTATGGTTGGATTAGCATACACTTACTCAGGCGGCTACAGAGCATTTGGCTCATTTGACAAAATCCCATCAATAGAAGATTTTAAAGGGAAAAAAGTTCTTATTAACGGCAATCCAATCACTAAAGAATATATGGAAATGCTAGGACTAAAAACAACTAGAGAAAAAAGAAACGGAAGTATAGATTTCAGAGATACAACTTATATTAGATTCAAAGAAGGAAAATCTTTTTTGAAATCAAGTCACTCACTGTTCTTAACTGACATCATTGTAAGCAAAAAGTTCTATGATACATTGACTACAGAAGAACAAGACACTTTGAATTCAGTAGCTAAAGAGGTTGCAACACTTGAAAGAGGTTGGACTACTGAAGATGCTAGAGTTTTTGAAGAAACTGCAAAAGAAAGAGGATGTGAGATTGTTCAATTATCAGAAGAAGACAAGGCCATGATGAAGGAAAAAGCTGAATCCAAATACAAAGAGTGGGGAGACAAGTTTTTCCCATCACTTAATCTTGTAAAGAAGATCAAAAGTTTAAACTAATTTATTTTAAAAGGCGGCTTTATGTCGCCTTTTTTTGTGGCGGTGGCATCTCACCTTTAAATATGCATATGCAATTACAAGACATGTGGACTGGGTGTAGCGAGGAGCAATACCAATATATTACCAACATCATCAAGAACAGCGATGCCAAGTCGGTGTGTGAGCTTGGAACATTTGTTGGAACCACTGCTAAACAAATATGGGAGAGCATAAAGAACAGTGACCGGCAACTTTACCTCGTGGACAACTATATGTTTCTACCGGAACATAAAAGACAAAAATTTTTTAGTGCAGTTAAACATTCCATCGATCCTGATACCAAAGATATAATACCTGTGTTGCAAAGCAGTCACACATACAATTGGACACAGCACGATTTCATATTCTTTGGTCATCATGATGCCGATCACATGTTGCCCGATCTAAAAAAATTAATGAACAGTGATGTACAATACGCCATAATAGGTGATGGCATACCTAGTTGTTTCCAGAGGACTAAAGCAGTGTTTGAATTTTTATCTGATAGATTAGATTACGGTTTTGAAGCACAGTATTACCTGGATGGTTTGATCGTGCTGGGTAGAAAGAAATTAGAATGTACCTTGCCCACTACCCAAGATTCTCTTTTTGGACACAGCATAAAATACATGCCTAACACAAAAAGCAATTACTTAAAGGCAATAGATGAAGTTAAAAGAATATATTAGTTGGACAAATAGTATAGACGAGTACAAAGACTCTGCCTCACTTGCAAAGTTAGACACTTGGGGATATGAGGTGCTACCGGGATCAGTAAGACTACCAAAACTCAATTTAGAGAATGCTGTAAAAGGTGATGAGGGTTATGATAGTGTGAGAAACGATCTTATAACAAATTGGGCAAAGGTCACTTGGCCTTTCTTAACGTGCATTGATGCAAAAATACAAATACAAAGACCGGGAGAGGAATGTAAACCTCATTTAGATTTCTTAGGTTACTATCTTGAGAATGTTTGTCAAACGTTGCCAGGATTGTTAAATGTAGAACACACATTAGAGAAACCTGCAATTGATATTTGGCGTGTGTTTGTTGCCACGGAGGATCATGTACCGGGACAAGTGTTTTCGGTCAACAACAAGGAATGGACATGGAAGGCTGGTGATTGCATGAGGTTAAACAACTGGCAGGCCTTACATTGGACAAAAAATACAAGCCAAGTGGATAGGGCAATAATTAAAATCACAGGGATCAAGTCATGAAGTTTTTTATCTCCGACACAAAACAACTAGGAAACAAATACGGGAAGTGGTATTGGTGGACTGACGGTAAGTGTGAGATACTGGAAACAGACCAACACCTCGTGATATATGCCGGTTACACCATAGATGAACCCATTGAGGACATAGTTCTCAAGGATCCATATTTGCTAGAACAAGCGAATGGTACCTACTGGGCAGTGATACTAACCAAGACTTCTGTGACGGCCATGGTTGATTATTTCTGTCAAACAAAAATGTTCTACAGAGACACCAACGGTATAGAACTTACCAATGCATTATACTTGTTTCCTTTCACATCAAGTGATGTGGACAGAGAAGAAGTCATGAAAAGATTGTCCATCCCCGAAAAAGAAAAAGCATACGAGCCCATGGAGAGTTTTGAAAAATGGGAGACCTTTGTTTTAGATTGGAGTTACGCAGGAAGTCCAAACCTAGGGATAAGACAGTATTCCCCTGGTATGTGTAATACAGTCTTTAAAAATACATTCATGCTTGAGCCGGACCATTGCTTAATTGCGTCTGACAAAATAGAGTTAAAGCGTATACACCAAACATACGAGTCGATAGTACAGGCTCTCTCAAACAAAGAAAACACATCTAGCAAGGAATTAGAAGAGTACATACATTCCTGCATGGAAGAACATTCACAGGTCATCAAAACAAAGTACAATAACATCGTAAGCAGTTTAAGTGAAGGGATAGATTCTGTACTACAGGATCAGTACTTCCCTGATACCAAAAAGATCATGTACAACTTCTCTCCATCAAATGCTCCGTTTGATTACAAACAAAAAGCAATTGATAAGACTAAGAATAAAGAGTGCCAGGTGGATCAGTTTATATTAGACAAAAATGTTATAGAGAAAGTGGCCGGGGAGGTCATGAACGATCCTTCTTGTTTCTATTGGGATACTTTACCCACGCAACAGCAGTTACATGATTCAAAATCAAAACCAGATGTGTTGCTGTATGGACAGAACGGTGATCAGATGTTTATGCACAAACCTTTCTTTTACTACGAACTCATGTTTTGTAAACAGATACCCAAAGACATATCCGTGGATGAGAAACTGTTAGAATTCAATAACACCTTAGGAGATTTAAAAGATTGTTACTCGTCTGTCACTAACATATGGGATAAACCGGCTAGCACTTGGCAAGAGGCGTTCCCTGACATTACCAAAGAAGGGTTGGTTCATGAACTAGAAAACGACAGCGTGGATGATTACATCTACGATTTTGCTAGAAAGAACACACCTGGGTTGTACAATCGTGAAGTTTCCCATGCTGGTGATGTGTTAGTGACCTCGTTATTCTGCGATAAAAGAATTTTTTATAAGGTGATGCAGGCCCCGGAGGGGGTTATGTTGCCTAGCATAATGAACGCACAAATACAGAGGAACATATTGAAAAATAAGTTCAACTATACATTTGAAACACCACACAAGGATCAAGCAGAGTTCAATGCCGTACACATCATTAAGCCGATGTACCTGAGCACAATAAAACACTGTCTGCTGGATCACTTGCCTAGGGCGTAGAGCGTAAATTTTAGAAGTTGCGTTTTTTTAGAAAATACGCGAAGCGTTTTTTACAGCGTAAAGCCGGCCTGCCCCTTTTGAATTGCACAGCTACCACTATCCACAAACGTGAATCGCGGCATGGAGTTACAATAATTACGTGTATGATCAACCCGAGACTGTTTGAGCAATACAACATTGACACCAAGAAAGATCTAAAGATCAAGAACCTGTGCCCTCGTCCCAAGGACACCATACTGATCGACAAGCAGGGTTCGTGCTATGCATGTGAGTGTACCAGTTGGTTACCGCAGAGCATAGGCAACCTGCAGATAAAGTCACTGGGGGAGATCATAGGCAGTGACATGCACCAACATCTACAAGATTCCATCACTGACGGAACGTATCGTTACTGCAACGAGCATCAGTGTTCATACCTGAAGTCAGGTGCTGTGTTGCATGGCCAGCCGGATCGCATACAGCATCTGAGGCTCGCCATCGATGACAGTTGTAATCTGCGATGTCCCAGTTGTAGGAAGGGCATGATATTCCACAAGGAGGGATCCGCATACAACCTGGGCATACGTCTCGCGGACCGGATAAACGAATGGTTGTACAATCACAGACATCCGATACAGGTGCACATAGGATCGGACGGGGATCCATTTGCTTCACACGTGTACAGACACTTCATGGAGCAGACACCCGAACGAGACAACATCAAATACTCCATACTGACCAACGGACTAATGTTCAAGGAGTTCCATGGCAAGGTGCCCTATGTGATCAACAACCTGCAGGAGCTGGGTGTGAGCATAGACGGAGCGTCGAAAGAAACATACGAGAAACTTAGACTGGGAGGTAGATGGGATAAGATCATCGAGGGCCTGGAATGCATGGCCAAACAGAAACAGAAGAACGGTTTTAGATTTATACTACACTTTGTTGTGCAGAAGGACAACTATCACGAGATGGAGAAGATAATTGATATGGGAGAGCAGTATGGTGCTGACAGGGTCTGGCTCAACAAGATAGAGGACTGGGGCACCATGGACGATTTCAGGACACAGGACATATTCAAGACACCGGACTACCAACATCAACTGGATTGTGTGATGAAACGCATACAGCAACGCAATGACAGATTTATTGAGTGTCCTACTTTAATAAGTGAAGCGGTTCGTCATAAAGACAAAAACTAAACTGCAATCTCGGATAACAAGCAGTCTCACCGATCTCCACTGTGTGTAATATATCACTACGCAACACAATGGGTCGATCACATTCCACCCGGTCGATCTCGTTGGCATAATCATCATACCAAACATTATAGGTGTCCTTTGTATTCAACACAGGGAAATTGATTTTAGCTATCACCGGTGGCTCATCTCTGTGTATGTCCGTTGATATGTTTTCGTTGTATATGGTGAAGCTCATGTCTCGGACCTTGAGGCCCAACTCATCAAACCATGCCTTGGTGGGATTGTTTGGTATTGAGAAATAATCTTGTATCTCGCCTCTGGTCAGGTGATTCCAAAATTCTTTTAGCTCTCTGTTGGCTGTGATGCCTGTGTAGTAACCATAGAGGCTGTCAGCGATCTTCTGCTGTTTGGTGCAATCCAGAATAAAATATGACTTCATTGTGCTTATTTAAATACAGCTGATGATGAGGATAGCAATAACTGGACACAGAAAAGGAATTGGTAAAGCGTTTGCGGACCAGCTGTCTGCACGTGGACACGAGATTGTTGGAATATCTAGAAGAGATGGGGAGAACATACGCAGGACTGCACACACGGCCAACTTGATCGAGCCCTGTGACATGTTGATCAACAATGCTATAAGTTTCTACGCCCAGACGGAACTGCTGTTTGAAATTTGGCACAGATGGCAACCCATTAAAGAGGTGCGTCACATCTGGAACATATCAACCAAGCTGTGTGAACAGGATCATGACATAGACATTAATGGAATAACACTGCGAGAATCCATGCAGTACAGGAATCAGAAGATGTCCCTGGAGTTGGCACATCACCAACTGAACTTCCAACCTAGCAACATCAAGATGGAATTGATACGTCCTGGCAATGTCCGTACACAATCATTCAGTGACCCGGATGCCATGACTGCAGAAGATTATGTCAAACAAGTGTTGGCACAACAGGGCATGGTGTAATGTTATCCGGATGGAACAAACTGTTGAACACGGACTGTGTGGTACTCAACATAGGTGACCACGTGATATATCCCATATTCAGAGTTGGCTCATCCAGTCTAGTGGCCGCGGCTGATAAAAAATACACCAACGAACAAATTGCTAAATGTACACACATAGATATCCTGATCAGAGATCCCGGTGATCGTTTTGTGTCTGGTCTCAACGAATACTGTCAACAGAACAACCTAGACGTTGAAGAGACCTGGGAACTGGTGGAACAGGGCAGATTGGTCGATAGACATTTCGCACCACAGTACATGTGGCTCTTGCATCTATATAAGTTTTACAAAGGTTCCGTAACGTTGAAGCCGTTCAACACTATAAAGAAAATCACCAATGTGCATAAGAG
>Ga0206126_10005909_pt1 | contig 11031 bp, 12 predicted proteins | sample Helgoland_Spring_5_FD_148621 | JGI IMG/M metagenome (GOLD analysis project Ga0206126, IMG submission 148621) | Pelagic subsurface seawater microbial communities from Kabeltonne, Helgoland, North Sea - Helgoland_Spring_Bloom_20160412_1 | ecosystem: Environmental > Aquatic > Marine > Epipelagic ...
AGAAGAACCTTTAACAGAAGGAGATGATTCTGGTGGCGGAGAAGCTGCTCAAAATAAAACTAATAAAACAGAAGAAGAATTAGACGAAGGAAGTATATCGAAACTAATGGATATGGAAACCAAGACTATGAGACAATTTATGCCAGCATTAAGAAAAGCTATAGACCCTAGAATGTACATATATCCCAGAACTAATGAGCATGAACAATACAGTAGATTATGTGCGGCTGTAGACAACCGACAACCAATGATTTTAACACCTGACCAATGGTTACATTTTGAAAGAACTAATCCAGATTCCTTTAATTCACCAGAGAATATTTATTTAAGATGGGGTTCAGACAAGTTTAATATGAATTATTATATTTGTCCTAGAATATTTTGTTTTAACAAAAGGTGTATGATGCCATTAACTATTGAACAATTATTAGAAAGTGATGGTAAATGCTTTAATTGCCAAAGTGGAATAATTTTAGATAATACAATAACATCTACATCAACTGTATTCGTAAGGAGAGGTCAAAAGAAAAAATATTGGGCTGAAACTGGAAAACGAGCAAATGCTGATATAGTTCGATTAAAAAAGAAATATCCTGATAAATGGGCATTATATTTATCCGATACTGAAAAATTTGGTATTCCAGGATTTATTGACCCTAAGTCACATCCTGAAAATTTATGTATGCCCTGCTGTTATTCTAGTAATGAACCTACCAATATTTTTAATAATACTGATAAGTGTGTAGAACATAATGTAGATTATTACATCGTAATAAGTACTACTAAAAAAGCAGAAGTGGAGTCATTTATAAAAACATTAAGGGCGGATTCGATAATAACTATTAGAAACAGTAGTGATGTAATAGATTATACTCTTAAAACAGGTGACCAAATATTAATAAGTGCTGGAAAGAAGTATTCCGGAGTATTTAAAATAAATGAAACCGATAGCGAACAAGTAAAAACATTTACTGACCGTGAGATAAGTAGAGAGTTTCCTAATATGACTTTTAATATTTTAATAGACTCCAGTAATGGATATAGAAGGGTTAAACTAACTACAAAAATGGAGATTAATGAGGAAAAATCATTAACAGATGACTCTGATTATATAATAAATTGGAACCGTCGTCCTATTGGTCATCTTCGTAAGGGAAAACTACCTGAGATTTTAAACACTCTTTTTGCTAACAACTTAGAGAAAGATATAAAAAAGGGAAGGTTAGAGGAAGGTGCTAGAAGAGTAGTCCTTCGTGAAGGAACAGCGAACAACAGTAAAAATTCTTTCATATCTGCCATAGGACATACTACTTTAACTTCTCCTAGAGTGGATTTATCTAAATTACTTGAAATTTATATTAGAGATTTAACATTAACTGAATTTTTAGATGCCAATGATGGAGACTTAGTATTACAATTTGCTCCTAATTTAGACGATGAAGACTTCTCTAATTATTTAGTTACAGAGAATTACGATGAATTTATAAACTTTTTGAAATTAAATAGAGATTTACTAAAATATAACCCAAGTGAAATAACCAGTAAGACAAAACTTAAGGAATTAGTAGAAACTGATAGACAAACTAGGTATAATTTTATATTATTTCACTCATTTGAATTCTTTAAGAAATATTTAGGAGACCAGAATATTTATAAAGATTATAAAATTCTATGGAATATGTTTTCCAAGAAGATGCCTTATAAATATTTAAGTGACACCGATGAGATAGAATACAAGAGAGGTAACAATATTCTTATTTTAGAATATTCGAGAGATGCTAAAACTAATAACGAAAGGGTAAAGTTATTAACGCCACTTTATAGAGGGACAATCATAGACACACCAGAGGCTTTCTATACAGTTTTATTCAAATTTACTGATACATTCACTGGTGATGAATATTTTGAAACTCTTTATGTTGATGAATACCTTAGCAAAAATAAATTGAATTCTAAGACTTTATCTAACATACCAGAATTTCTTCATAAATTAATTAGAGAACTTACTATAAAATGTATAGAATTTGAAAATCCATCACTTGAAGGACCTCCCGAACAAGCATTGATTATGGGAAAAAGTATTAAAGATCATAGAGCCAAGTATATTGAGACTGAGAAATTATTAAAATCACAATTAGGCGAACCTAGTATGAGAGTTTATGAAGACCACGAATTAGAAGAATTTATAAATGACTTTTTCTCTAGAAATAGAAATATTTTTGCCAGTGTTAAATATACCTATCCATTAACACTTGAGATGTATCCTGATGAAAGTATGGAAGAGGAATATAAGGAGACTCCTGGGGGGATACCAGAACCAGAACCAGAACCAGAACCAGAACCTCCTGTTCGAAGAAAAGTTAAAAAGAAAACCAAGAAACGTGAACAACATGTAGAAGTAGAAGATAATTCTATTATTCCTGCTGAATTTACGGGGCCTCACCGAGACTATTTCTTAAAAGGTTCTATGAATAAGGTTATTAAGAATAGTAAAAAATTAAAACCTGTTATAGACCAATGCGCGGAAACACCTGAATGTTTAGGAGTGACAAAAACTGGCACAGAATGGAGTGCTAGAACATCTAATGTATTAAAACCCAATGAAGGAGATGTATCATACGTTAAAGGAAAACCTTTGCGTTCTGTTGCTAAAAAACCTAGAAAAACAGTGGTTAAGGCACCTGAACCTGAATCACCAGTAAATACAAATGCTGGATTTTTAAATTTAAAAACACTTAAGAAAAAATCAAAAAAAACTAGTGGAAATAATAGTAGTTTAAAAAAAACAGTAAAATTAGCAGTTGATAAAGCAAGTGGTTTTGATGGACCAAAAGAAGGTAAATATTTGGAAGGACCTATTAAAGGTGATACAACAGGTTTAATAGAACAAAAAATGAAGCAATGTTTAGCAACACCCGAATGCGGTGGTATAACATCTACAAGACCTTGGAAAGAGGGGAAAAAATTCAAAATGAGAACTGGGACAAAATTAGAAGACTCTGAAAAGGGTGAAATATCATATGTAAAAAAAAATTAATTCTTATATTATAATATCTATTATGGCTGGAGGATTGTTTGGGAGACCTTTTGTTTTAAATATTAAATGTATAGTATTCTCATTACTGATAATGACTATATTCTTGTATAAACCAAATATTACAAATAATTATGTAATGGCTGCTGTATTGCTAGGGATATTTGTTGTAGCATACGTAGCCATGGCTTGGTATGATTACTATTATGACTGTCGTATTCTTCCATTGAAACGTGGCGAAAAATCGGTGACTGGATTACTAAAACCACCTACTCATATGCCAGAACAAACAGAAAAAGCAATTCCTAAACGCGGATTAAGTCGCCACGCATTAATGGTATATTTGTCACATATTATATTCATTGTTCCACTATTAATTTATATAGCAGTTTATAGAAAAAAAATAAATCCTATTACTTATCCTTTAATAGGAGCACTGGCATTATTTACTCTAGCTTATCATGGATTTGAATTAATGAGTGGAGTCCATTAAATTTATTGGTTTCTCTGCTCTTTTTTCTGTTCTTTTTTCTGAGCTTTTTTCTGAGCTTTTTTCTGAGCTTTTTTCTGAGCTTTTTTCTGCTCTTTTTCCTGTTCTTTTTCATCTTTTTCCTGTTCTTTTTCATCTTTTTCCTGTTCTTTTTCAGCTTTTTCTTTTCTTGCTTCATCCGTCAATTCACACTGTTGATCCAATTGTTCTTTAATACTTGGTCTTTTAATGCCAGGAATTTTACTTGCTGTTTTAGATAATATTCTTCTGATTGTTCCATTTGCGTTCACTTCCAAACCTTCCGTCTTTATAGTATCAAGAATTTCGTCATATCTTGATATAATGTCGGCAAAACCTTGAGCACAACCTTGGAGCTCTGTTATATTATTTAATTGTTCTTTATTTTTACAGGCTTTAGCAAGATTTAATAGATTTTTCTTGGCAGATACTATATCGGTTCCTAAATGCTTCTTACATTCTTCATAATATGTGTGTTTTATATATTTCTGTTTTAACTCTCTTATTTCTTTCTTCAATGCTTTAAGTTTTTCAGCTTTAGCAGTATCCTTTACTTTTTTGGATGATTTTAATGTTCCTGTTAAATTTTCTAGTAATTCTTGAAACTCTTTCACTAATCCCATTACGCTGTTAGGAATATCAACTAGGGATTCTCTTGGTGGACAAACGCCTAAATTTAAACAAACTGATTCAGGCGCTATAATTTCGCCTACTTCATCAGTTCCTCCGCAGGCTGTTTCTTTAGAGTTACAATGCTTAACACATAAGAATTTCATTAATTCTCTTTCTTTTCTACTGCCCTCTTCTAATTTACTTTCTTCACAAGTAGTAGGCATTTGAACTAAACCACCACCATCTTTGTTCTTCCTAGACTTATATGATTTTAACCGACGAGATTTTAATGTTTTCTTTTTTTTTTGTAATACCATATTCTATAATATTCCTAGATAAAAATCTCTATATATTATATCAATGAAATCAGGTAAATCAATGAGAGGTGGAAACTGTAATAATTGTAATTGCGGAAAACGTGGAGGCGCATATGGTGGGCATTCAACACTTGCTGGTTCTCCATTAACAATGAAAGGAGGAGCTAAGAAAAGTATGAGAAAATTAAAAAGAAAACGCGGTGGTTCTAAGAAATCCATAAGAAAGCGCGTTAAACGTGGAGGAAGTTATAAATGCCCTGGATTTAAGTTAAATCTTAAAGAACAAATTTCGGGAAGATCTGTTGTCGACAGATATGAAACCTGTGACAGAACTTAATTAATTTCGTGTAATAATTATTTTTTTATTGTTTGTTATATTTAAGTATGGCAGATTTAGTCTTAACAACAGAATTAATTAAAGATTTTGATAGAATAAGAAAAAAACCGATACAAAAGGGTGGATTTGTATTTTCTCTTATAGCCTCTATCACTGAAGTTATGATGAAAGCTGTAGTTAGTATAGGAGGGTTTTTTTTCAATATTAAAGAGTGGCTTTTTAATATTCAAACCAGAAAAACTTACATTGACACAGAAACAGGAGAAGAAAAATCTAAATTTTCATTAGGATGGGTAGAAGGAGAGGGAAATGTTTGGAAGTTTTTATGGTTTTGCGTTAAAACTTCATTATATTTGGTTATTTTCGCTTTAGGCGGGTTCTGGTTTACATTATTGGGAATAGTTTATGTTTATAGTAAATTAACAGGGAAATTCAGCGAAATGCAGGGTTCTGGTTCCAATGAAAATTAATTTCTGTATTTATTTTAATATGGTATTAACACCTCAAGAAGTTTTTAAAAATTCAACTGACCATAGTGTTTTAATTATTGATAATTTTCGTGAAGAAGTAGCATTTTGGAATGGTAGTATATTAAGTCCTGTAAGTGAATTAGACTTAAAAAGAGTGTTTTCATTGTTAAAATCACAGAGTCAACAGGTTTGTAGAGGACTTATTGGAAAACAATATGTCCATGATAAATTTGATAATATTGATGAATCTAGTTTATTAATCTTAGTTTTTGATAACTCTAGAGTTATTGATTTAAGAAATGTAAAAAAATCTTTGCCACAATTACGTGGATTTACTGCGTGTAAAGTAAACCAGTCAAGGGTAACAATAGATTTAGTGTGTGGTAGTAAAACATCCCCAAGATTAGGGTCAAAATTAATTCGGTACATCTTAAAATACGCCAAAAAATATAAGAAGTTAAATGTTCATTTAGAAGCTGCAACAATTGAATTAGCTTGTAAATTCTATCCTAAATTTGGTTTTAAATTTACAAAAAAAGAAAAAAAACACGAGGAAAGATGTAAATCGGATGGAACAGTTGATTTATCAGGAGTAGTTGACTCAAAAATGTATAAAATGTTAAGAACAATAAAACAAAATACAATGTCACAAAGTCAAAGAAGTAGGTCTGTAGCAAGTAGAACAAGAGCTGCTAACACAAGAAGGAGAGCACGTGAATATAGAACTCCCGGAACCAGAAGGTCAAAAAGGAAAACCAGAGGTAAAACAACAAGATACTTTGGATATGAAACTAGGTTACCTCATATGAGAAGGAATTCTAGTAGTAGTAATTCAAGACTTTCAAATATTTCTGAGTAAAATTACTTAAAATACTATTGCCAGTATTATTATATGTTTATTAGACCAGTTTTTATTTCCGCAAATCTCTTCTGGGGATTTCAAAGATACATAGACCTTACAAAATACACTACAATAGAACAAGTAATACAATTTATAATAGGTGAATTACGTGAATTTTTAGTTCGTGAAAACCTACAAAGTCTAATAGAAAAATTAGATGACCGTATAAGAACAGACGGTTTTCATATTGAAAATATATCAAATTATAAATCATTAATAATTAATACTAGCGAACCTATTTACGTTTGTTCTCATTAATTAATTGGAACCAAATACATTTTCTCCACAGTAATAGAGATATAAGAACCCATCTTCATCTTTATTATTAGAATATAATTCGCGTAACGAACTGGTAGAAGATGGCATAGTGCTACTACTAGTAAAAAAGAAGAATGCTTCTGTCTCTGATAATTCAATTCTCTTTCTAATTATAACAGAAAATTGCGCTAAGGTAATGTCTTCTGGAGCTAAGTATTTACACTTGTCAATTACATTTAAGGTGCTTTTATCATCCTTCGATACAATAATAGGGATTTTATCGGCATATTTGGCAAGTATTCTCTTTGACTCTGCTTTTCTTTTTTCAAGACTATGCTTTTTCTTAAATGAGCAAGTTAAATTCATTTATATTATATACAAATAAATTGTTCTTAGACTTTAAAAAAAAATAAATAATAATGATAAATGAGTTATCTTACAGTATTTTCTATGGGAGTTGTTTTTGGTGTCTATTTAGAGCAAAACTATAAATTGCCACCAGTTTCCTCAGTAATAGAAAAAGGAAAGGATTATCTTAAAAGTATAGAAAAAAAATAATATTTATAATAAGTATCATGGATTATAGACTTGTATTTCTAATAGGAAGAGGTTCTTTCGGTGAAATATACCTTGGAGAGAAAAAGGGCGAGGCACCTACTGCTGTAAAAATAGTAAATTTAGATAAAATGTCAGATGAGTATTCATTGTTACTTACTGAAATCCAAATTTTAACTAAAAATAAATGTAAGTATCTACTACAATGTAAAAAAGTGGAAATTTCAAATGATGCTAGAAACAACAACAATTTGTTATACATTACAATGCCATACTTTAAGAATGGAGATTTAGAGAGTGAAATTAATAGAAGGAAAAAATCTAGAAGTCTCTATTATCAGGATACTATTGTTAGATATATTCATCAAATAATATTAGGTGTTGATTACCTTCATAATAACAACATTATTCATAGAGACTTGAAACCTAGCAATATTCTTGTAACGGATAAATATAATCTTAAAATATGCGATTTTAATACATCTAAGATATTGGAAGCTCCTAAGTTTCAAGATAAACGGCTTCATACACAAATAGGAACACCATTTTATATGAGTCCAGAGTGTGTTGATAACAGAAAATACAATTTCAAAACAGATATATGGAGTATTGGTTGTATTCTCTACGAATTAATGGAGTTAAATATAGCGTTTAATTGTAATCACATTGGAAGATTATTAATTAAAATACATGGTGGAAAATTCAATAAATTTAAGAAATCACAGTGCTATGCGAGTGAGTTAAGAGATATAGTTTGCTCTTGTATAAATATTAGTGAAAATATAAGACCTAATACTGCCGAATTAATAAAAAATCCAATATTTGCTAATTCCCCATTTAAACCATATAATAACAAGACTGAATTAGAAATAAATACACTTCAAAGTTCAATAATTCCAAAATCTCCTATTGATTTCAAAGAAGTTATAGGAAAATATTATAGACAATTGCGAAAAACCTCTAGTAATGTAGACATTTCGATTGATTCTACTAAAAGTTTAGTTATTTCCCAGATGAAAATAGGAAATAGTGGCGAAACTTAAAGATATTTTTATATAATATTACAATGAGTGCCTCAACATCATTGTCTGATTTGTTTTATTTACAGATTCCATGTAATGGTGACACAGACCAAGAAATGGAAAAAACTGTTAAGTTTGCTAGTAAATTAAAAAAAATGCGACTTCATCCAGTATTGAGGAAATTAGATCGAGACATGGCTGGTCATTTTACAATTGTTGTCTATAGAACATTTAAAATTACTAGACTTCATCTGTTTTTGAAAGAAATAGTATCTGTTGATGTAAATACTAAGGAAGTAGAATATACTGATAAATATAAATACATATCTACAATATCTTTAGCTGATTCGGTAGAGATACCTGACATTTATTATTACAAGTCGTCCAACATAAAACCTAATATAGTAAAATTCAAGGATAGTGTAGAACACGAACGCAATCCAGCAGGAAAATTAATCCTAAATTTAGAGTTTTTCTTTGAACATTACTTTCTAAATGCTGGAGATGTAGAAATGGCAAGTAGTTTATTTGACGATTATGTATCACTAGGAAATATTGACAGTTGTATCTCCGATATGTTTAGTGGTTTATGGTTTTCAAGTAATGACATCAGGTGGCAAATAAGTCTATTAGGATTAGTCCATAGTTATTACAGTAATCTAGGGACACATATACCTTTTTTGAAAACACCAGAGTATAAATTTGGTAATAAGTTAAATTTTTATACTAATAAGTTGAACTTTAAGAATAAGATAGAAATGGCGTATTTTAATACATTAGAAGTTAGTTGTGATAATTGTGACTCTAAAGCACCTAATTTCTTTTATCATAATTCAATCTGTGGAGATTTATGTCAACAGTGTTATAGTGAAAAATGTGAGGTAGAGAAAAAGAGAAAGGGATATCTAAAATATTTAATGTTATTACCAGGTAAGCGCGTGATTTTTAATCGCGATGTATCAAAATTAAGAGATAAATTATCAAAAATTAAACTACCAAAAATAAAATTGGGTAGAAAGTTGGAACTTTATCGTAATGTAGTTTCCAATGTATCACAAGACAATGACTTAACAAAAAGCAGTTGTCCTATATGTATGGATTATTTCGTCAAATCACAAGAAATTCGTGATATCTCTAGTGGATTGTGTGGTCATTGTTTCCACACTAATTGTATTAAATCTACTGGTTCAAGCAAATGTCCTGTTTGTAGAAAAGTTACTATTTTTACTCCATTATACTTGGCATTATAATTCGTTTTCATTCGTAATCACTAGCTTCAGCAGATTTAATAAGCTGTTCTAAAAGACTATATATAGTCATGGGTCCTACACCTCCTGGTACGGGGGTAATTAATGATGCTTTTTCACTACATTCTGGGAAATTACAATCACCATATATCTTTCTTTTTCCTGTTTTTTCATCAACTTCTACATTGATTCCAATATCTATAATTACCGCACCTGGCTTAACGCTTTCTCCACGAATTAGTTCTCTCTTTCCACATCCTACTATTATTATGTCACGGTTACGAAGACGCTCACATAGATTTGTTGTATAAATTTGTGAAATTTCTACTGTAGCGCCTAACTTACTTAGTATTATACTAGCAGGTAGTCCTATTAAAGAACTATTTCCTACTACAGCTACATTTTTACCAACAAGGTCTATTTCACGGTCTGCTAAGAAATGGAGAATACCATATATAGTAGATGAAACCGAATAATTAAGATTCCAAAGGTCGTTTATCTCAATGGGTTCGGTAATTAATTTACCGAGTGAGGCACTGGTTAATCCATCAACATCTTTAGACACATTTATAGTATCCACAATTTTACGAGTATCATTTCTAATACTTTCTGGCAATGGTAATTGAACCATAATACCATGGACTAAATTGTCACTATTAAAAGAGGATATTCTATTAATTACTTCTTGTGATTCAATAGTTTCGAGTAATTGGACAATTTCACATAGAATTCCTAAACTAGCACATCGTTTAGCCTTCATTTGAGTATAGACAATAGAGTCTTGTCTCGCTCCAATTAAAATTATTTTCAAACAGGGTGTAATTCCGCGGGATACTAGAGATTGAATCCGAGGAACTAATGTTTTATATAATCTACCACTTAATTCACGACCATCTAATATATTAGACATAGTTTTAAGATAAACTTTTGATGTTTCTTTAGGTTTATTAAGTCTTAAAATACTATATTATTGGAAATAATTTAAAAGGGTTCTATAAATTAGATTTATATCTAATGTCAGCTAACGATAAATCAGTTTGCTTTAACACTGGTGAGTTTTACAAATATTATGCGCAAATACCAGATTATTTAATGGAATCAAGTAATGGTGGTAAAGATAGTAATGAATTTATTGATTTTTGTATGAATCAGCGTGTTAATGGTGAGACTTATGACACCCACTCACTTCATAGTGTTCAATATTATTCACCTATTGACGAAAACAAACCGGAACATAATGGCGCTATGCGAGCAACTAATGTAATTGAATTATTTGAAAGCACTCATAATGGAAGGAGTTATCATTTTGTATTTGGAGATCCAATAATGTATAATTTCTATAATATTGAAAATAAAGAAAAATGTGAGCCGGTGCTCTTGGCAACTAATTCTTATTGCGTTTTCTCGAAGTCCTTCTTTGATAAACACGATTTTGAGGTCGTCGAACTAATTTAGTTTTGTTACTACGGCGTTTCTTTTTAGTTCTACGCGCACCACCTGACTGATGGGGTTTAGAGTGAGGTTGAGCGTCATTTTCATTATTTTCAAATCCAAGAAATTCTCCATTTCCATTTCCATTTTCATTTCCATTTCCATTTAATCCAGAAAATCCAGAAAATTCATCATTTCCATTTCCTTTTCCTTTTCCATTTTCATTTCCATTTCCATTTCCATTTCCATTTTCATTTTCATTTCCATTTTCATTTCCATTTCCATTTTCATTTCCATTTTCATTTTCTTTTCCTTTTATTCCAAATCCTGAAAATTCAT
>Ga0206126_10005916_pt1 | contig 11015 bp, 10 predicted proteins | sample Helgoland_Spring_5_FD_148621 | JGI IMG/M metagenome (GOLD analysis project Ga0206126, IMG submission 148621) | Pelagic subsurface seawater microbial communities from Kabeltonne, Helgoland, North Sea - Helgoland_Spring_Bloom_20160412_1 | ecosystem: Environmental > Aquatic > Marine > Epipelagic ...
AGCAAACAAAGGTGCGACTGCACGTGAGATGCTGGCTCGAGTTACATTGATGCTAGAGAATCTACCGTTCTTTCTTCAGCCTGGCACAAAGGCATTGAATAAAGGATCTATTGAGTTTAGTAATAACTCACGAATCCTTGCAGCTGCCACATCTGGTAGCTCGATACGTGGTTTATCTGTATCATTATTGTATCTCGATGAGTTTGCGTTTGTTGAAAAAGCAGCAGAATTCTATACATCTACCTATCCAGTTATTTCATCTGGTACAAGCACAAAAGTTATTATTACATCTACGGCCAATGGTATTGGTAATATGTTCTATAACCTATGGCAAGGTGCAGAACAAGGCGTGAATGATTATAAACCATTTAGAGTAGATTGGTGGGACGTTCCGGGACGAGATCAGAAATGGAAATTGCAAACTATTTCGAATACATCACCGTTACAGTTCGATCAAGAGTTTGGCAACACGTTTTTTGGTACTGGTGATACACTTATTAATGCCGAAACACTTATGAAACTGAGAGCAAAAGCCCCATTTAAAGTCGGAGAAGGTGGTAACTTATTAGTCTATGAAGACGTCAATAAGAAGCACGATTATATTATGTGTGTTGATGTTGCAAGAGGAAGAGGACAGGACTATTCTACTTTTACCTTAATCGACATTAGCACGAAACCGTTTAAACAGGTGGCTGTATATCGCTGTAATACTATATCTCCTATTCTCTTCCCTACTATTATATATAAGTACGCAGTTTTATATAATAATGCATATACGGTTATTGAATCAAATGATTCAGGACATGTCGTATGCAATGGATTATATCATGACTTTGAGTATGAGAATATGCACGTTTCAAGTTCAATCAAAGCAAATGCGCTTGGTACTGAGATGACTCGTAAGGTAAAAAGACTTGGGTGTTCAGCAATAAAAGATTTATTAGAGACCGAAAAATTAGAGATAATTGACGAAGAAACCATACTTGAGATATCAACGTTCATATCAAAGGGCCAATCATACGAGGCATCTGATGGCAATCACGACGATATCATGATGAACCTCGTAATGTTTGGATACTTCTGTTCAACTGAGATGTTTAGGGATCTTACCGACATTAATATAAAACAAATGTTGTATGATCAAAAGATAGCAGAAATTGAAAATGACATACCTTCATTCGGATTTATAGATGATGGCAGCGATGCGATCAAGCAAATTGAACGAGATGAAACCGATCACCCCTGGGCTATCGAATATGAGCAAGATTTCTAATGTTATAAATAACAGTATTGAATATCCGTATTATGAAAACATATCATTTAGGTTCAAGAAGGACATAAAACCATGGCAATAGGTACACCATCAGAATCTCCAGCGATTATCGTTACGGAGATCGATAGAAGCGGTGTAGTACCAAACGTTCAAACAACAACAGGCGCTTTTGTAGGCAATTTTAACTGGGGACCTGTACAGCAGGCTACGCTAGTTTCAAATGAAACAGGTCTTGTTGAAGCGTTCGGTTCTCCCGATACAACAAATACAATAGAATTCCATAGTGCTGCATATTATTTGCGGTATTCTGGTTCATTACAAGTAGTCCGCGAAGTTACAGGTACAGCTTTTAACTCTTATGACTCTGACGCGAATGCGACAGTTTTAGCTAAAAATAGAGATAATTGGGATGATCAAGTTTCAGCTAGAGATAGTGACAAACATACGTTCATTGCAAAATACCCTGGTACCTTAGGTAACTCATTAAAGGTTTCGTTTCTTCCGGCAGATTCCGGTGACGCAACAACAATCTTTGATGCATGGACTTACAAGAGCTCATTCGACGCAGCACCAACAACATCTGTTCACGCAGCTGATAGAACAGCAACATCTGATGAAGCGCACGTTGCGATCATCGATGAAGATGGTTTAATAGGTGGAACTAAAGGTGCAGTTCTTGAAAGATTCCCATTCGTTTCAATAGCACTCGGTGCGTTGAATGCAGACGGATCTACTAATTATATTAAAGATGTTATTAACAACTCATCAGAATATGTTTGGATGGCTGGTTTCGGCGATGCAAGTAAATTCTCTCCATTAGCAGGTACAGCTGCAGATAGCGGAGATAGCTTTTTACAAACAAGTAGTTCACCAGCAGCTATTGAGATATCATTGAAAAATGGTGCTAACTCTGCTGCTCTGACTCCAACCGAGTTTGCAACTGGTTTTGACAAATACGAAGACGTAGATGCAATCACAGTTGACTTCCTCATCGCTCCAGGCATGAATGCAAGAGCAGATCAAACAACTGTTGTTAATGACCTTGTTGCAATAGCACAAACAACTCGAAAAGATTGTGTTGTAGTTGCTTCACCTGCACGATCAGATATCGTTGCATCCACAACTCCGGTAACAAGTGCTGTCACAACTGCTGACACATTTACTAAATCATCATATCTCTTTATGGATAATAACTATCTGAAAGTGTATGACAAATACAATGATAACTATATCCAAATACCGGGTGCTTCAAGTACTGCTGGTATTATGGCTGCATCTGACTTCAACACAGCTCCTTGGTTCTCACCAGCTGGCCCACGTAGAGGTCAATATGTAGGTATTACATCATTAGCTTACTCACCTAATAAATCAGAAAGAGATACTCTCTATAAAGCTGGCGTTAATCCTATATCTAACATACCAGGCCAAGGAGTACTTCTTTTCGGTGATAAGACTAAATTAGCAAGACCAAGTGCATTCGATCGTATTAACGTACGTAGATTGTTCCTTGCAATTGAAAGAGCTATTGCGATAGCCGCACGTAATGTAATGTTTGAATTCAACGATGAGTTTACTCGGGCTGAATTTACTAACGTTATAGAGCCCTTCCTGAGAGAAATTCAAGGTAGACGCGGTATAACTGACTTCAGAGTTGTTTGTGATTCCACAAATAACACAGCAGCAGTCATTGATCGGAATGAATTTAAAGCAAACATCTTCATCAAACCAGCACGTTCAATCAACTACGTAACTCTAAACTTCGTAGCTGTCAGAACTGGTGTTGACTTTGAAGAAGTTGTTGGCACAGTTTAATTGACAGATAGGAGAATATAAACATGGCTATTCTTGGAGTAGACGACTTTAAAGCCAAGTTGAGAGGCGGCGGTGCCAGATCTAATCTGTTCAAAGCGACTATCAACTTTCCAGCTTATGCAGGAGGTGATGTAGAATTAACATCATTCTTGTGTGAAGCTGCACAACTTCCTGGTTCAACGATGGGTATTATTGAGATTCCTTTCAGAGGAAGAATACTAAAGATGGCAGGAGACCGTACATTTGACACATGGTCACCTACTATTATAAATGATACAGATTTTGCTGTTCGTAACGCAATGGAACGCTGGATGAATGGTATTAATGCACACTCTGCAAATACCGGACTAACATCGCCTACTGATTACGAAGCTGATCTGATCGTAGAACAACTTGATAGAGATACGACAGTGTTAAAGACATACAACTTTAGAGGTTGTTTCCCAACTTCAGTAGCACCTATCGATGTGTCATACGGTTCTAATGACGAGATCTCTAGAACTAGTGTTGACTTCCAAGTCCAATACTGGGAGGCTGCTGATACAACTACTTAAAAGTTGTATATATAAACCTGTAACGGGGCAACTAACCTTGCCCCGTACATTCCTAAATATGAAGGTTATTAAATGGCTGAAACGTCACTAAAATTATTCGGTTTTGAGCTTCGAAGAGCCAAAAAGGCAGAAGTTGCTCAAACAAAACTGAAGTCTATTGTACCTCCGGTTGATGAGGATGGTGCTGGTTACGTCACTGCGGCTGGTGCACATTATGGTCAATACGTAGATATTGATGGAGATAAATCAAAAGATAATGCCCAACTGATAATGAAGTATCGTGGCATAGCGTTGCATCCAGAAGTTGATGCTGCAATAGAAGATATTATGAACGAGTCTATTAGTGGAGCAGAAGAAGGCTTTGCTGTAAAATTAGAAATGGAAGACTTAAAAGTCTCCAACGGAATTCAAAAGAAGATCGAAGCAGAGTTTAATGACATTTTAAAGATGTTACATTTCGCAGACTTGGGTCATGATATATTTAGACGATGGTATATTGATGGTAGATTAACTTTTCACTTAGTTGCTAATGTAGATAATCCACAAAAAGGTATTGAGGATATAAGACCTATCGATGCTGCAAAGATACGTAAAGTAAAAGAAGTAAAAACTTCTAAAGATCCTGTAACTGGTGCTAAGATTATTGAAAACCAAGACGAATACTACATCTATCAAGAGAAACCAGGTCAGCAACAGTCTGGCGTTAAGTTAACTAAAGATTCAGTTCTTTATTGTACATCTGGTTTGCTTGATGAAACACAAAGGAAGATAATATCTTATCTTCATAAAGCATTAAAACCGCTCAATCAGCTACGTATGATGGAAGATTCATTAGTGATCTATCGTCTTGCGCGTGCACCTGAGCGCAGAATATTCTATATAGATGTCGGTAACTTACCAAAAGGTAAATCCGAAGAATATATGAAAGGCATAATGGCCAAGTATCGAAACAAGCTTGTTTACGATGCTTCTACTGGTGCAATTAAAGATGACCGCAAGCACATGTCAATGCTCGAAGATTTTTGGTTACCACGACGCGAAGGCGGCCGAGGAACAGAGATTTCTACATTGCCAGGTGGTGATAATCTTGGACAAATAGACGATATCATCTATTTCCAGAAACGACTATATAAGTCACTAAATGTACCGATTGGCCGACTTGAGTCAGAATCACAATTTAGTCTTGGTAGATCTACTGAGATTTCACGGGATGAGCTCAAGTTCCAGAAGTTTATTGACAGACTTAGAAAAAGATTCTCTATACTGTTTGCAGAAATACTCAAAAGACAATTGATCCTTAAAAACATCATTACCGAAGAAGATTGGGATGAGTGGGGAGCAGATATACATTTTGATTATATAAGAGATAATCATTTTACTGAGTTGAAAGACGCAGAAATACTTCGTGAAAGACTTCAGACACTTGACGTAACACAGCAATATATTGGTGAGTACTTTTCTAAGGAATATGTATTCCGTAATATTCTGATGATGGGTGATGAAGAAATAAAAGAAATGAAGAAACAAATAGCTGACGAAGAAGCTTCTGGAGAAATTCCAGATGATGAAGCAAAAGCAGCTGAAGCAGAGCCTGCTCCGGCTGCACCAACCCCTGTTAAAATAGTGAAAGATGATGAGGAAGATAATGGTTGAAGAAACTGAAATGAGAACATCCAGCGGAGAACCACACCCCGCTCCTGGCGTAGCTGATATGATTGATTTTGCATACGCACAAGAATATAATAAAGCAACTGACGTGTTCAATGATTTAATTGGACAAAAGATGACAGCTGCATTAGATCAAGAAAAGGTCAATGTTGCAAATCAAATATTTAACGATGTAGATGCGGAAGAATTAGATGCCGAAGAAGCCGACGATCAAGAAGAGCTCAGAGCAGATGACGCCGAAGATGATGCTGATGCCATCCTGGATAGCATCAGATATTGAATTAGATGATGAAGAAGAAGCCGCAACGGCCTAAAAAATCGTTATTATAAATACTACAAACAAAATCAAACGGTAAATAAATGTTATCCTTTCGACAATTAAGAGAAAAAAAACTGAAAGGTATGCCACCAGGTGAACACGTTTGGGATAAAAAAATCAAAGGTGTATTAACTATGATACACAAAGAAAAAGGCAAATACGCTCTTTATATTGATAATGAAAAACTGGACGAATATCCTACAATAGCTAGAGCTAAACGATCTGCTGAGGAATTTGTAAAGGCAGCAAAGGGAAAATAGATGGTTGATATAACAAATAAATATGCAAGAGAATTAGACATCTCTAATCCTATGGGAATTCCTGCATACGACTTTATCGTTAATACATATTCAGGAACTAACATCGCTACAACTACTTATAAAAGAGGTGGAAGCAGCGGAACATCAGTCGCGGTTGTTTCATATACATATGACGGCAGTGACAATTTATTAACTGTAACACGGAGTAGCTAATGGGAACTTATAAGTTTAACGTTTTCACTGGTAAGCTTGATATATCAGGCGGCGCTGAAGTTACAGCACAAACAATTCTCGACCTTGGTGTCGTAGAAAGACAAGGTAATTACCCAACCGGTGATTATGGTGATTTAACATCTGCTATTGATGCATTTGGAATTGCTACTGATTCTGCCTACGATTGTATGTCACCTACTGGTCAATCAATCACAGTCGATCACGGCTCCGTAGCATAAATAGAAGGAATATAATAGATGGCAACAGCTGTTCAACTAAGACGGGGCACAACTACCCAGAACAACGCTTTCACAGGTGCCCTGGGTGAAGTAAGCGTCGACACAACTTTAGACACAATAAGAGTACATGACGGAAGTACAGCGGGTGGTTTTGAAATCACTTCTAATGCTGCTACACAGACTCTTACAAACAAATCGCTTACTGCTCCTACTATTACTGGAACAGCTGTCATGGCAACGCTTGACATATCTGGTGACGTGGATGTTGATGGTACACTAGAAACTGATGCATTAACAATCGGTGGTGTTACTTTAGCAGAAACAATCTCTGATACAGTTGGAGCAATGGTCGGTTCCAATACCGAAACAGGTATTGCTGTTACTTACGAAGATGGTGATAACACTCTTGATTTTGCTTTAGGTGCTGCACAAACTACTATTACATCTATTCTTGCAACTGATCTAAAAATCGGTGAAGATGATCAAACAAAAATCGACTTTGAGACAGCAGATGAAATACATTTCTATGCTGCTAACGCTCATCAAATTAAATTAGTTGATGGAGCTTTAGTTCCTGTAACAGATAACGATATTGACTTAGGAACATCATCTTTAGAATTTAAAGATGCATTCTTTGATGGTACAGTTACTGCTGACGCATTTGCTGGTCCTTTGACTGGTAACGTTACAGGTAATGCATCAGGTACAGCATTAACAGTTACACAAGCAGCTCAAAGCGCAATTACTTCATTAGGAACTTTGACTGCATTAACTGTAGATGATGTTGCTGTAGATGGTAAAGTCATTACTATGACAGGTTCTTCTGGTGATACTTTCGTTACAACGGTTGCTGCTAATGGTGCAACAAGTCTAGTAACAACAGACACCGCAGGTGCTGCCGCACACTTAACAATTACTGCTGACGGTACTGTAGATATCAATTCAGCCGGCGTATTAACTTTAGATGGTGGCGCAGCAATCAATATTGAACCGGCAGCTGGTTCAGCAATTTTATTAGATGGTACAATTAGTATAGACGCCGGAGTAGTTACTGGTGCAACTTCAATTACATCAACAGCATTTGTTGGTGGATTAACTGGTAACGTTACCGGTAACGCATCAGGTACAGCATTAACAGTTACACAAGCAGCTCAATCAGCAATCACAAGTCTTGGAACACTTACAACTCTTACAGTTGACAACGTAATCATTAATGGTTCTACTATCGGTCATACCGGTGATACAGACCTTATAACAGTTGCTTCAGGTATTGTAACAGTTGCAGGCGAAGTATCTTTGACTACACTAGATATTGGTGGTACAAACGTTACTTCAACTGCTGCAGAAATTAACTTAATAGATGGTGGTACTGCAAGAGGTACGACTGCTGTTGCAACTGGCGACGGTATATTAATCAACGACGGTGGTACAATGCGTATGACTAACGTTGACACTGTTTCAACATACTTTTCATCTCATAACGTTGGTGGTGGTAATATTGTTACTACTGGGGCTCTTAACTCTGGTACTATTACATCAGGCTTTGGCAACATTGATAATGGTTCTTCAACAATTACTACAACAGGCGCCGTTGCGACTGGAGCATTAACTGCTGGCGGTATCTTAAAAACCGATGATGCTACAGATGCAACATCAACAACTGACGGTTCACTTCAAACAGACGGTGGTCTATCTGTTGCAAAAGATGTTATTGCTGGTAACGATGTTAAACTATTATCAGACGGTGCTATTATTACAATGGGTGCAAACTCAGAGATTAATCTTACACACGTACACGATACCGGTATAACAACAAATGGTGAATTAACTTCAACAGTTATACGTGCAAGAAAACCAATTAAAACTGAATTCAATGCTTCAGGTGCGGTTACTGCTTCTCTAACAGCAGCAGAATCTGGTGCTACAGTATTAATTCACGGTACAGAAAATAATGTAATTAACTTACCTGCAGCTGCAACTACTAACCCTGGATTGTATTATGATTTTATAGTCCTAACAGCTGTTGGCGGTGGTACAAGTACAATCGTTAATATTGCTGGATCAGGTGGTCAGTTTGTTGGTTCATTAAGTCTTGCTGGTGGTACTGCTGCAAACGCAGTATTCGATAATGCAGGCGATGCATTTACATTCATTGCTTCTACAGTCGTTGGATCAAGAGCAAGAATTACATGTTTAACAGACGATGGTACAGATGGTGTATGGCAAGTAGAATCTGTCGCATCTCCAATTGCTACTATTGACTAATAGGAAATAGAATGAAGCTTATAACAGAATACACGGAATCAGACGTAGAATTTATCACCGAAGCCATAGGCGACGGTGGTAAGAAACATATGATTGAGGGTGTGTTCGCACAGGCTGAATCAAAAAATAGAAACGGACGTATATATCCACAGATGGTAATGGAAAAAGCTGTGGGTAAATACGTTACGGAACAAGTTTCCAAGGACAGAGCGGTAGGTGAGTTAAATCACCCAGAAGGACCAACTGTTAACTTGGATAAAGTATCTCATAGGATTACCGAACTCAACATTGAGGGAAGAAATGTTATGGGTAAAGCACTTATCTTAGATACTCCGAATGGGCAGATTGTTAAAGGTCTACTTGAAGGTGGTGTCAAACTAGGTGTTTCAACACGTGGTATGGGTAGCTTAGAGCAACGTAATGGCGCAATGTATGTAAAAGACGACTTTATTCTTAATACGGTAGATATCGTACAAGATCCATCAGCACCTGCAGCTTTTGTTAATGGTATAATGGAAGGTGTGGACTGGGTCTGGAATAACGGCATTATTGAAGCTCAAGTAATTGAAAAAATGGAGACCGAAATTCGAAAGGCTCCACGATCTGATCTTTATGAGGTACAGACTCGTGAGTTTAAAAATTTCCTCTCGTTAATGAAATAAATATATAGGAGTCAGAACATGACTGATCAAAATCAGGATGAAATGGCAAATGTTGACGAGAACGAAATCGTTTCTGAAGCATCAATGTCAGATGATCCAAAGAATGCGGAAACCGCTTCTGTAACTGGAGTTGCTAAAGCAGCTAATGTTACTACTAAGCAATCTCCGCCTAAAACCAAGGCTGGCATGATCAATGCTGTCATGGCTAAAATGCAGAATATGTCAAAAGCTAAACTGCAAGCTAGTTATGGTGGTTATATGAGCGATGATGTAAATGCAGAATCCTTTGAAGGAGAAGCTGTTGCAGAAGATGCAGCAGAGTACGATTTCTCAGGTGATCTAAACGCATTAGTCGAATCAGAAGCAACTCTTTCTGATGGATTCAAAGATAAAGCTGCGACTATTTTCGAAGCTGCTGTTAAAAGCAAGCTTAGCGAAGAAATCAGCCGAATCGAAGAGTCTTATTCAGTAGAACTCGCAGAAGAAATTGCTAGTACTAAATCAGACCTTGTCGAGAAAATCGACAGCTACCTCAACTATGTGGTTGAAAATTGGATGAAAGAAAATCAGATTGCAATACAGTCTGGTTTGAGAGCAGAAATTGCAGAAAACTTTATGAATGGTCTTAAAGATCTATTTGTTGAGTCTTATGTGGATGTGCCAGAAGCCAAAGAAGACCTAGTAGACGACCTAGCTGAGCAAGTTGAAGAACTTGAATCAGCTCTAAACTCACAGACCGCTAAAAATATTGAAATGACTGAAGAGCTTGAATTGTTCCAACGTTATGAAGTTATCCGCGAGCATGCTCACGGTTTAGCAGAAACTGAAGTTGAAAAACTGGCTAAATTAGCAGAAGACCTTGATTACATTGATGAAGAAACTTTCTCAGCGAAAGTGAAAACTATCAAAGATTCATACTTCACTAAAGAAGCTAAACCATTAGAAGTAGGTGCAGACCTTGTAGAAGATACAGCAGACGATGCTGAAGTATCTTCATCAATGGATGTATATCTTCAAGCCCTTAGAAAAACATCTTAAAGGAGAAATTAAAGATGGAAACTTACGATCGCTTAGTCGAAAAATGGAACCCAGTTCTTTCAGAAGAATCAGCTGGATCTATTAAAGACTCGCACAGAAAAAGTGTAACAGCTGTTGTGTTGGAAAACACAGAGAAAGCTTTACGCGAAGAGCGTGCGCAATCACAATTTATTACTGAGGCAGCTCCAGGAAATGCTACATCAAGTGCATCTAACTGGGACCCAGTATTAATCTCTCTAGTACGACGTGCTATGCCTAACATGATGGCATATGACGTGTGTGGCGTTCAGCCGATGACTGGTCCAACAGGACTTATCTTCGCAATGAAAGCTCGCTACGGTGCTGGTGCAACATCATCAACAGAAGCACTATTCAACGAAGCTGAAACAGCTCGTTCTGGTGACTCATCTGTAACCGAAAACAGCAACCCTTCAGGTCTTAGCGGAATTGACGCTACTGCAGGTGACGCGTCTGGTGACTCTTCACTTGACTCCGAACGTGTAACTGGTGGTACTGCTGGCGGTATGTCAACAGCTGACGCTGAGGGTCTTGGATCTTCAGGTGCTGGACCGTCTTCTTCTTTCACTGAAATGGGTTTCACCATTGAAAAAGCAACTGTGACTGCAAAATCACGTGCTTTGAAAGCAGAATACAGCTTAGAACTTGCTCAAGATCTTAAAGCAATTCACGGCTTGGACGCTGAAACAGAACT
>Ga0206126_10005918_pt1 | contig 11013 bp, 10 predicted proteins | sample Helgoland_Spring_5_FD_148621 | JGI IMG/M metagenome (GOLD analysis project Ga0206126, IMG submission 148621) | Pelagic subsurface seawater microbial communities from Kabeltonne, Helgoland, North Sea - Helgoland_Spring_Bloom_20160412_1 | ecosystem: Environmental > Aquatic > Marine > Epipelagic ...
GTCCGGATATGGTCCAACCCCTCCCGAATCGCATTGGCCAGGAGGCGCCAAAATCGCGGTTCAGCTTGTGCTGAACTATGAAGAGGGTGGCGAAAACAACATATTGCATGGCGACGCAGCCTCTGAAGCCTTTTTGTCAGAGATCGTTGGCGCCGCTGCCTGGCCTGGCCAACGCCATTGGAATATGGAAAGCATTTATGAATATGGGGCGCGGGCGGGCTTCTGGCGGCTGCATCGCATGCTCAAAGACCTGCCCATCACCGTTTACGGCGTGGCCACCGCCTTGGCCCGCGCGCCGGAACAACTGGCGGCGATGAAATCTGCCGGGTGGGAGATTGCCAGCCACGGGCTCAAGTGGATCGAATATAAAGACACCAGCCCCGAAGATGAAGCCGCCGATATGGCTGAAGCCATTCGACTGCACACGGAGGTCGTGGGCACACCGCCGCGCGGCTGGTACACGGGGCGCTGCTCAGAAAATACCGTCCGCTTGGCCGCTGAGACAGGGCAATTTACCTATGTGGCCGACAGCTATGCCGATGATCTGCCCTATTGGATGGAATTTGAAGCCCGCGATCAGTTGATTGTGCCCTATACGCTGGACGCCAATGATATGCGATTTGCAACCCCGCAGGGCTTTAATGCGGGCGATCAATTTTTTAACTACCTCAAAGACAGTTTCGACATGCTCTATGCAGAGGGCGGGCGCATGATGTCGATCGGCCTGCACTGCCGCCTTATTGGCCGACCAGGCCGCGCCGCAGCTCTGCGTCGCTTCATTGACTATGCGCAAAGCCATGCAGGCGTCTGGTTCGCCACCCGCGCGGCCATCGCCGACCATTGGATCCAAACCCACCCCCACCAGCGCCAGGATCGCCCCAGCCGCATGTCCAGAGAAAATTTCACAGCAATCTTTGGCGGCATTTTCGAGCATTCCGCCTGGGTCGCGGAACGCGCGCATCGGCTGGAACTGGGCCCCATGCATGACACTGCCATCGGATTGCACAATGCCCTATGCCGCGCCTTTCGCTCCGCCAACCCAGAACTGCGCCTCGGCGTGCTGACCGCGCATCCAGATTTGGCTGGAAAATTGGCAGCGGCAAAACGGCTGACAGCCGAAAGCACAGCGGAGCAGGCCAGCGCAGGGCTGGACGCGCTCACCGATGCGGAGCGCATGCATTTTACAACCCTCAACGCAGCTTATGTCGAAAAATACGGATTTCCCTTTATTATCGCGGTGCGCGATCACAACAAAGCCAGCATCCTTGCTGCCTTTGAAAGACGCATCACCAACGATCGCGACACGGAATTTACCGAAGCCTGCCGCCAAGTTGAACGGATCGCAGAGTTTCGCCTGCGCGATTTCCTGCCACGCTGACATCGCGGACCCAAGCCAGCCTAGGGCCAGTCAGCGCGCTATAGGCCTAGCGGCATATGCCGGTTTACATCTTTGTAGAGCAAATAGCGAAACGGCCCAGGACCGCCCGCATAGCAGGCTTGCGGGCAAAAGGCGCGCAGCCACATGAAATCTCCGGCCTCCACTTCAACCCAATCCTGATTGAGCTTATAAACCGCCTTTCCTTCGAGTACATATAGCCCGTGCTCCATGACATGGGTCTCCTCAAACGGGATCACGCCGCCGGGTTGGAATGTCACGATATTGACATGCATATCATGGCGCAGATCGTCTGGTTCAACAAAGCGCGTCGTGCCCCATGCCCCATTCGTATCCGGCATCAAATGCAGCTCATGATCGGCTTCATGGGTGACAAAGGCCTCGGGTTTCGCGATCCCCTCAACCGGCACATAGAGTTTTCGGATCCAATGAAACCGCAGGCAGTCCTCTGGCGCCTCAAGCGTCCATCGCACGCCGCTCGGAATATAGGCGTAGCTGCCCGCCCGCAAAGCATGCGCCGTCCCGTCCAGATGAAGCATGCCCGAACCCTGAGTGACAAAAAGCACCGATTGCGCCCGCCGCTCCATATCCGGCGTTTGGCTGCCACCACCGGCAGAAACCTCCATAATGTATTGCGAAAAAGTCTCGGCAAAGCCGCTCAAGGGACGTGCCAACACCCAAGCACGTGTTTTATGCCAATGGGGCAAAAAGCTGGTGACGATATCGCGCATCGCCCCCTTGGGGATGACTGCATAGGCCTCAGTAAAGACCGCGCGCTGGGTCATAACGTCCTTCTGACTCGGCAAGCCGCCAGTTGGGAAATAATATTTTTGCGGGTCACCCATGGGATATCCTTTCAAGACAGATCAATTCCTAGCGCGAATTTGTACAAAGAAAAAGCCCTCCAATAGCGACCTGACGGTCAAGCACAGGTCCAGAAATCGCAAAAACAACCCTGGTCGGAAAACACAGAGAGTTTGTCCGATTTCAACCTGAATTCAGCTGCTGAATTGGTCACATTTGGCGCAAGGAGTCCGGTCTATGCGCTATTCAGCCCTCAGAGTGATTAAAGAAGCTCTCACTGGCCACAAAGGCTGGACACCCGCTTGGCGGGATGTGGCGCCGCAAGCACATTATGATTACATCGTCATTGGCGGCGGCGGGCATGGGTTGGCCACCGCCTATTATCTCGCGCGCAACTATGGGGCCAAGAAGGTGGCCGTCTTGGAAAAAGGCTGGATTGGTGGCGGCAATGTTGGGCGCAACACCACGATCATCCGGTCCAACTATTTGCTGGATGGCAATGAACCATTTTACGAGCATTCACTTAAGCTCTGGGAGGGTTTGGAGCAGGATTTAAATTACAACGCGATGGTCAGCCAGCGCGGTATTCTCAACCTCATTCACTCTGACGCACAACGCGACGCCTTCACGCGGCGCGGCAATGCGATGATTCTTAATGGGGCCGATGCGGATTTGCTCTCCACGCAAACCATCCAAAAGCGCTACCCCTTTTTAAATGTGAACAATGCACGCTTCCCGATCAAAGGCGGTTTGGCCCAGCATCGCGGCGGTACAGTGCGCCATGACGCAGTCGCCTGGGGCTATGCCCGTGCAGCGGATCAATTGGGGGTGGACATCATCCAAAATTGCGAAGTCACCGGCTTTCGCATTCAGGGCGGCACATGCCTGGGCGTCGAAACCAGCCGCGGCTACATCGCGGGTGGTAAAATCGCCGCTTGTGTCGCTGGATCCTCGGGCCGCTTGATGTCTAAGGCCGGCATGCGCCTGCCCATTGAAAGCCATGTGCTGCAAGCCTTCGTCTCCGAGGGACTCAAACCTGTGCTGCCCGGAGTGATCACCTTTGGGGCGGGACATTTTTATTGCAGCCAATCGGATAAGGGCGGCTTGGTCTTTGGCGGAGATATAGACGGCTATAATTCATACGCCCAGCGCGGAAATCTGCCCGTTGTTGAAGATGTCTGCGAGGGGGCAATGGCCATATTTCCCATGCTCGGCCGTGTGCGCCTTCTGCGCATGTGGGGCGGTATTATGGATATGTCGATGGATGGCTCTCCGATCATCGACCGCACCCATATTGACGGGCTCTATTTCAACGGCGGCTGGTGCTATGGCGGCTTCAAAGCCACACCGGCCTCTGGCTGGTGCTATGCCCATCTGTTGGCCAGGGATACCCCGCATGAATTTGCCAAAGCCTATCGCTTTGACAGGTTCGAAAAGGGACAGATGATCGATGAAAAAGGCGTGGGCAACAATCCACAGCTGCATTAGGAGCGCATCAGATATGATAATCAACCACCCGCTTCTCGGTCCACGCGACAGTGCAGAGTTTACCTATATGGGAGATGCCAAGCTCATTGACCGCCCCGATTGGCAGGCTCCAGAGGCTTTGGCGCAATTCATTGATTATGGCTATCTGCGCTACAATCCAGATGGGGCGCATCGCGAGCTTTGGTATCATGAACAGGGGGACCGCTCCTTCCTTGTTGTCACTCGCGACACGACCACCCACGAAATTTTTGCCGTTGAATTGGCCCGTGATGTCGCCCGAAGCCGGGGTCAGAGCCGATGAGCCAAATCAATCGCCTCCCCGGCGGGAAAATTGACCGCAGCCAAACTTTGAACTTCACCTTTGATGGCAAGTCCTACCAAGGTCATGCGGGCGACACGCTGGCCAGTGCGCTCTTAGCCAATGGCGTTCGCCTCATGGGGCGCTCGTTCAAATATCATCGCCCGCGCGGCGTTTTGAGCGCTGGATCTGAAGAGCCCAACGCCCTTGTCGAGCTGCGAGAGGGCGCGCGCAAGGAGCCCAACACCCGCGCCACCACGGCCGAGCTTTTTGGCGGCCTGACCGCGCGCTCACAAAACAAGATCGGGTCGCTTCGCTTTGATCTTATGGCCATAAATGACCGCTTTTCAAACTTTCTAACAGCTGGGTTTTATTACAAAACCTTCATGTGGCCCGCCGCCTTTTGGGAAAAGATCTATGAGCCTATTATTCGCAACGCCGCTGGGCTGGGAAGCATCAGCTTGCAAGATGATCCCGACGCCTATGACCGCGGCTTTTTGCATTGTGATCTGCTGATCATCGGTGCGGGTCCCGCCGGGCTTGCCGCCGCGCTGACCGCTGGACGCGCCGGGGCGCAGGTAATCTTGGCGGATGAGGATTTCATCCTCGGCGGCAGGCTCAATTCTGAACGCCTCGTCTTTGCCGATCAAAGCGGCGCAGATTGGGCTGCGCAAACCGTAGCAGAGCTGGCCAGCCTGCCCAATGTTCGCATCATGGCCCGAACCACGGTATTGGGCGCCTTTGATCACGGTATATTTGGCGCACTAGAGCGGGTTTCGGACCACCTGCCCCAGCCAGCGCCCAGCAAACCCCGGCAAGTGCTGTGGCGGATCTATAGCAAAGGCAGCCTGCTCTGCGCCGGAGCGACAGAACGCCCGATCGCTTTTGAGAACAATGATCGGCCCGGGATTATGTTGGCCGGGGCGATGCGCAGCTATGCCAACCGTTGGGCGGTGACCCCGGCGCAACGGGTGGCGGTCTTTACCAACAATGACGACGGCCATCGGACCGCCGCGGATTTGCACGCAAAAGGCGTCTCGATTGCCGCTGTGATCGATGTTCGGCCCGATGCGCCGCAAAGTCAGGATTATGAAGTCATCACAGGGGGACAGGTGATCAACAGCCGCGGGCGCTTAGGGCTGAAATCCATTGAGGTCGCCCTGCCTGGCGGAGCGACGCGCAAATTGGCTTGCGGCGCTCTTGGCGTGGCAGGCGGTTGGAACCCAAATGTGCATTTGACCAGCCACCATCGCGGCCGGCCTGAATGGTTGCCACAGATTGCCGCCTTTGGCCCGCCCTCACAAGGACCCAAAACGCTGCGCGTCGCAGGCGCAGCCAAAGGGGACCTGTCCACCGCAGACGCCCTACGCGGTGGGGCGGATCAAGCCGCCCGCTGGCTGGACGAGAATGGATTTGCAGCGGCGGCCGTTGATTTGCCAGAGGCTGAAGATGCCTCGGTCTCCATGACACCGTTTTGGGCGGTAAAAGGTTGCAACCGCGCTTGGCTCGATCAACAAAACGACGTGACGGTAAAAGACGTCAAATTGGCCCATCAAGAAAATTTCGTCAGCGTTGAACATCTCAAACGCTACACCACGCTGGGCATGGCCACAGATCAGGGCAAGACCTCCAATATGGGCGGGCTTGCGATTATGGCTGAGCTGACGGGCAAAGCCATTCCAGAGGTCGGCACAACCATCTTCCGTCCGCCCTATACCCCAACCGCGATTGGTGCCTTCGCGGGCCGCGATCGCGGGACAGATTTTCGCCCCACCCGCAAGACCCCAAGTCATGCCTGGGCCGAGGAGCAAGGCGCGGTCTTTGTTGAGGTGGGCCTGTGGTTGCGCGCGCAATGGTTCGCTAAAGCCGGCGAAACCCATTGGCGGCAGTCCGTGGATCGAGAGGTACAAGCCACGCGTAAGTCCGTTGGTATCTGCGACGTCACAACTCTCGGAAAAATCGACGTCCAAGGCACGGATGCTGCAACATTTCTCAACAAAATTTATTGCAACGGATTCGCCAAATTGGCCATCGGCAAGACCCGTTATGGATTGATGCTGCGCGAAGATGGGATCGCCATGGATGATGGCACCGCCGCCCGCCTGGCGGAGGATCACTTTGTGGTCACCACAACCACGGCCAATGCTGTCTCGGTGTTTCGCCATATGGAATTTGCCCGCCAATGCCTTTGGCCAGATCTCGATGTGCAATTGATTTCAACCACCGAGGCCTGGGCGCAATATGCAGTTGCTGGGCCAAACGCGCGGCGGTTGCTGCAAAAAGTTGTCGACCCGGAATTTGACCTGTCCAATGAGGCCTTCCCCTTCATGGCCTGCGCCAATATCACCGTTTGTGGCGGGCTGCGCGCCCGGATGTTTCGGATCTCTTTCTCGGGAGAGCTGGCCTATGAACTCGCCGTTCCAACGCGCTACGCAGATGCAATGATCCGGCGCCTGATGCAGGCCGGAGAAGAATTTGACGCGGTGCCCTATGGCACCGAGGCGCTCGGCGTCATGCGCATTGAAAAAGGTCATGCAGCCGGCAATGAGCTCAATGGCACCACTACGGCCTTGAACCTTGGTATGGGGCGTATGGTGTCCAAAGCAAAGGACAGCATCGGCTCCACCCTGTCGGAACGCAGCGGGCTCAACCAAACGGATGCGCTGAAATTGGTTGGATTACGGCCGGTGAACACAGCCAACCCAGTGCCCGCCGGCAGTCATTTGATGGCCAAAGGCGATCCAGTGGATGCCGCCCATAGCCAAGGCTATGTGACATCCGCTTGTTTCTCACCAAATCTGGGTCATTCCATCGCACTTGCCTACCTGAAGTCAGGGGACAGCCGGATGGGCGAAATCCTGAGACTTATCAGCCCATTGACTGGCTTTGATCATGAGGTTGAAGTGGTCAGCGCACATTTCATTGATCCTAAGGGGGAGCGTCTGCGTGCATGATCTTATCGCCACCACAGCTTTGGGCGCGGCCGCCCCCTGTGTTGACCACCATGGCCCCATCAGCTTGACCGAAGAGCCAGGCTTCGCACTGGCCTCTATCGCGGCGCGGCGCGGAGCAGAGCGCGCAACGGTCTTGGCCATTCGCCGCATGATCGGGCCTACAGCGCCCAAAGCGGGGCATTGGGCCGGCGCGCGGATCATCGCTTTTTGGACCGGTCCCGATCAATGGATGCTTGAAGCGCCCTATGACAGTGACGAATTTTTATTCAAGCGGGCCATTAAAGAAGTCAAAGGCAAGGCCTCTGTCACCGAACAAACCGGGGCGTGGTGCCGCTTTGATCTGCGCGGCACAGGTCTCGCGGCAGTTATGGAACGGCTTTGCCCCATCAATATGGCCACATTCATCGCTGGAAGTGCCACCCGAACCAGCATCGACCACCTTGGCTGTTTTGTGCTCTGCCGCGCGGAGGATCACATCTCAATCCACGGGCCGCGCTCTTGCGCAGCGGCGTTGCACCACAGCCTGCTGACCGCAATTCGGGCCGCCTTTTGACCTGAAATCAAAGTTTTTGGCCCTTTTGATCTTATACCGAGGGTACTGGAGTATTGTCCAATACACGATAAAGGTTAACGCTCCGCCGATCTTCCTGGGGAGTGAGACCAAAGGCCTCACGGTAATGACGAACCATGGGCGTGGTCGAGCCATAACCCACTTGCAGCGCAATTTGCGCCATACCGTCTTTGGAATACATCACCAATTGCTTGGCGGCTTTCATCCGAAGCGCACGGTAGTAATGAGACGGGCTTTGCCCCGTTGCCTTTTTGAAACTGCGCTCAATCTGCCGCGGCGAGACTCCCACAGCATCTGCAACTTCAGCCACTGAGATCGGACAATCGAGATGGGCGGCAAATATGGCCACCGCTTTGGCCACAACAGGCGGTAAGGTCGCGTCAGTGGTGGCGCTGCGATAGGTTGGAATACTCTGCTGGACCCCCTCACCCCGCATCAGTGGATGCTGGAACCAGCAAGCCACCTCGGTGGCCACATCGGCCCCCAAGCGGGTTTCGATCAACCGCAGTGACAGATCAAAACCCGCTGCCGCCCCTGAGGCGGTGTAGCGGCGGCTCGAGACTTCAATGACCCGATCAGAAGCCTGAACTTCCGGAAATTCTGAACGAAAGGCCGCATCATAGCACCAATGTACCGACACCGCATGCCCAGCCATCACCCCAGAGCGGACCAGGGGAAACACCCCGCCACTGACCCCGCCCAAAACGGTACCGTGACGCGCCAACACGCGCAGCGCAGCAAAACCGGCTTTGGAATTGGCAAACTGCGCTCGGGGCGGGCTCAGAAGGAACAGATAATCGGGTCGGGTCAGATCCGACAAAAGCACATCTGGCTCAAAGCTGATCCCCGCGCTGGAGCGCAGTTTTGCCATCGTCTCAGCAACAAGTGACCAAGAAAACGCCGCCTGCCCCGATATCTCATTGGCCGCGCGCAGAGGTTCAATCATTGAGGTTAAGCAGGCCATCGGAAAGCCTTCAAAGATCAAGAAACCAATGGACTGGGTTTTCACTTCATTCATAAATATGATACTAACAGGAAAACTGGCCAACAGATCAAGAGGTCAAACGCCAAGACTGAGGTTGAGACATGAGTGATGAGAAAACCACCCCGGTTTCGGTGAGCCACCTTACGCAAAACCCGCCCCGGGCGAGCGATGCATCTGAAAAGAGTCTGGAAATGGCCATTGGACTTGAGTTGCGGGCCTTTCGGCGGCGCCAGGAGGTCACGGTTGCCGAACTTGCCAACCGCACGGGACTTTCGATTGGAATGCTGTCCAAGATTGAAAATGGCAATACCTCTCCCTCCCTCAAGACATTGCAAACCCTCGCAACTGCGCTGTCCTTGCCAATCACCACATTTTTTCGTGGCTTCGAGGCGCGTCAAGCGCCGGTCCACACAAAAAGCGGTGAAGGGATCGCGATCGAGGAGGCTGGCAGCCAGGCGGGCCATCAAACACGTCTTTTGGGACATATCAACGCCCCATCAAGCGGGATCATCGCAAAACCGTATTTGGTCACGCTGCGCGCAGAGGCGGATATTTTGCCAACCTTACAACACGGCGGCACCGAGACAATTTACATGCTGGAAGGAGAAATGGATTATCGGCATGGCGGCACGCTCTTCCGGCTGACCGCCGGAGACAGCTTACAATTTGATGCCGATAGACCCCATGGACCGGCAACGCCGGAGGATCGTACCGTCCGGTATCTGTCAATCATCAGCGCACCGCAGCACACCTAAACGCGCGTTTCTAACGCAGCAGATCAAGCCCGGCCTTGCGATGCGTGTACCACACCAAACCAGCCGCCACGGCCAAAGACATGGCGCTCGAAATTATCACTGACAAGCCCCGGGGCACCGCAGCCGCCGCCCATAACGCATGACCCGTTGTCAGCGCCACGCCAACAAGAGAAAGAAACAAAGCCGGCCGCGCTGTGGCCCGGCGCAACAGCATCAAAACACAACCCAATGGCCCACCAAAAACCGCAATCAAAGGGGCTGCCGTCACTCAGCTAGAGCAGCTGGCAATCACCACCTGATACGCAGCGGGTGAATCAGCCAAGGCCCAGGGATCCATTTGCAGAATAAAATTGAAACACCCAAGGGCGTTCCAAATCAGACCAAAAAGACCAATCGCCCAAAACACTCGGCTCGGTTTCGTCATCACGTGCGGTGCCTCACTGTTATAAACAGTGTAAACCATACAGATCCCCCTATCATTGGCCCGCACGCGCTCACAAGGCTTTCATATCACATGAGCTGCAAAAGCCTGATGGGCGCAGTGCGCAGCTAAAATTATTTTGTACTTATTCATATTTAATAATATGTTAAATGGTACTTCCAAAGCAATGTAACTTGATTTTTTGTCTCCGATATCCATCCATAATGCCGCAGAAAGTCTTAAAGTGCAGTCCCACCCGATTGCGTCCTATCCACCATGAAAAACGCCCGATGATGACCACTTATACGATTGATCCTTGGAAATTTGCTCAAGACTAGCAAGACGGTTGGAACAGTCACGATTTGGACCGAATTATGTCCAATTATCACAAGGACGTCGTGTTTAGATCGCTCAAAGCACAAGCCCTCTTTGGGAGGGGGGAACTCATTGGTCGTCACGAATTACGCCGCTATTGCGCCAAAGCCCTAGAGCGCCAACCTGATCTCAAATTTCAAGTACAAGAGGTTTTTCAAGGCTATCAGATGATGAATCTACGCTATAGAAACCACAACAATGTCTTGGCAACAGAAACAGTATATTTCAACGCAGAGGGCCTGGTCTTTCGCGCCGCCGCCTGTCATCAAACCCTACAGCGCGAGGCCTACAACCGCCACGCATCCGAGCAATAACAGCGGCGTTGTATTCACAAAATATACCATTAATCTGAAAGGCGTCGCCGCTCGGACATTGGGAGTAGCCATGAGCAACAAACAGATCAACTTCATCGGCTGGATTCTTTTTATCCTCTCCGCGCTTGGATTTATCATCGCCTCCATCGGAAGCTTTTGGTCGATGGTGGGATCAGTATTTTTTTTGGTTGCTTGCTTGGTCTTTTTGATTCCGTTTTTTCGACCAGACGACTGAACGTTGACGGCGCCTCTCGTCGATATATGTCATCGGCCGAAAGACTCACATAAATTTTATAAAAATAATAATAACAACAATTAAAATGGCAAAATTAATCTAAATCTGCGCGCCTTCAAAGCCGTACAGGCACCATCGTGCCCTGCATCAAAGCAACTTTAATATCCCCGTCAAACACATCCGCCCGCACGATCACCAAACGAGCGCCGGATTTCTCAACATGACCCACAGCCCGCAGCGGACCGTCTCGACCCGGTGCCAGAAGGTTGATTTTCATTTCTGCCGTCAAAACTTCACAACCCGCCTCCATCATCGTTAAGGCCGCGTATCCCGCCGCGCTGTCACCGAGTGCAAAGATTAACCCCGCATGCGCATAGCCATGCTGCTGCTGACTGCCGGGCAAGATTGGCGCTGTGA
>Ga0206126_10005921_pt1 | contig 11007 bp, 6 predicted proteins | sample Helgoland_Spring_5_FD_148621 | JGI IMG/M metagenome (GOLD analysis project Ga0206126, IMG submission 148621) | Pelagic subsurface seawater microbial communities from Kabeltonne, Helgoland, North Sea - Helgoland_Spring_Bloom_20160412_1 | ecosystem: Environmental > Aquatic > Marine > Epipelagic ...
CGCGCCAGACAAGAACAACCAAGCAATTGTTTCTACTGAAGAAACACGAGCTACTTTCCAAGCAAGTCTAGATGCAGCTCGAAAACATTTTGGTGATTTACCGCTAGACAGGTTATGGATGCCTGCTTTCTTTGAGGCTTCTTATGATGAAGACCCTGCTAGATATGAACAGTATAAAGCAGACGCTCTTGCTATTGCACAACTAGAGCAAGAAACACAGTTTAGAGAAAGACTAGCCGCTGTAGGTGTCAGCGAAGAAGATATGCCTGACTTTTCTTACAGAAACCCTACAGAAGATGAACAGTTTAATCAGTTCTTATCAACAATGGAGCTAGAGAACGAACGTAAGTTTTATGAAGCGTATGATGACACAGCAGCAGAATATTATGATACGCTGTACAACACGCTGTCAACTACTGACGTTATGGAGTTTGCTACACAGTACAACGAATTAGACACAGCGGATAAAAAACTGTATCTTTACGAAGCGTTTAAAAACGAAAGTATAACTGAAGAACAGTATAGAGATAATGTTGGTTACCTGCTTGCTCAAGATGGAAAGCAAGTATATAAAGACCCTGAAACTGGTGATTGGAAATACTGGAAACAAGTTGGTGATAATGCTTATAACTCGTACAAAGTAAACCTACTCCCTGAAGATTACTACCAATCTTTTGAGATTCCAAGCGGAGAAACTTTATACGAAAACCAAGGTGCAGGTCGTTTCGTAGACAACATGGGAAGAGAGTTAGGATACGAAGGCGAGGCGTTAGATAAAAGAAAAGAGATGCAGTTCCTAGAACAAGGCATTGGTACACGAGGAGAGGACGTAACAAAACGCCTAACAACTGCGGAGTTTTTCACTAACGGAATTATCAATAGTCCTTTGTTAGACGTGCTTGGAGTTATATTTGGACAGACAGGAACTCTTGCTGCTGTACGAAGTGCAACTAAAGTAGCTAACGGTGAAACACTAAAGTCAGAAGACTACGCGAGCATGGCTATTGCGGGTTTGGAAGCTGCTGACTTTCTTGTAGCACCCACAGAAGTTATTGACCCCGCCACTGGTGCAGCAGTTACAACAGCAGGGCAAGGACTTAGTATTGGTGGTTTAAACCTAAGCTACAATGCTTCTAAAGCTTTAATTAATGGCTTGGCAACAGAAGACCCTACGGCTATTGTCACTTCTTTGATGGGTGATAAATGGCCTGACACTTTAAAAGGTTTTGGTATTCCTCCTACACTTGTAGACGACCCTGACTTTATGGCAGCGTTTAACGACGGCTTGAGTGTTGCGCTTGAGGGTGGTAATTTAGAGGATGTCTTAACCAAAAGCATTGAAAAGTACATTAAAGAAGGTGGTAGTTTTGGAGACTTACCAGAAGGTGATTATGACTTTTCTATCTTTGATGGATTAGGAGAAGCTCTGGAACCTTTCATGGACGTATTAAAAGAGGTAGCAGAGGGAGCAGAGGACTTGCTTAAACCAGTTGTTGACGTAATTGCTGACGCTGCTGAACCTATAATAAACACTGCTGATGATATTATAGACGCAACAGGAGATGTTATTGAAGACACTGTAGATGTCGTAGCTGATACGTTTGAACCTGTAGTAGACACTGCTGATGATATTATAGACGCAACAGGAGATGTTATTGACGACACTATAGATGTTGTAGCTGATACATTTGAACCTGTAGTAGACGTTATTGATGATATTATAGACGCAACAGGAGATACTCTCGAAGACCTTGGGGACGCTTTACCTGACGTACCTGACGTACCAGAGTTACCTGAGTTACCTGACTTACCTGACTTACCGGACGTACCTTTACCTGACTTAAACTTAAACTTACCAAGCATGGGTATGCTGTCAGGCACAAGGACTACAGATAGTTTGTTTGGTAAAGATTTATTTAAGTTTAAAACTAAGATAGGTGTTAGTCCGCAGGAACAACTAATGCAAGCACCACAAAGAAAGCAACAAAAACAAGAGTACGATAATTTATTTGAAGACCCTTTTGCAAGCACTTTTAATTTTAAGGTATAAAACAACATGACATATTTAGATGCAATAAACAGTGTACTGCGTCGGTTAAGAGAGGATGAAGTAGCGTCCCCTAACACTTCAGCATACTCAAAGTTAATCGGAGAGTTTGTCAACGATTCAATTAGTGTTGTTGAGAACGCGTGGAATTGGTCACAGCTTCGCAGGACTGAACGGTTTAATACAGTCGAGGGACAACGCTACTACCCTTTTTTAGACTTAAACTTTAACTATACAACACTACAAGTAGTTGACAGTACAGGTAAACAACTACTAGATTTAAATACTCAGGATAACTTTACGTACGATATTTTTACTAGTGAAGATAGTCCAGAAACAGGAGCACCTGAGTACTACGCTAATACAGGCTTAGATAGTACTAATGAACGTCCTGAGATTGCTATTTATCCTTTTCCTGATGGAGTGTATAAAATCAGAATGACCGTTGTCGATAGGTCAGACCGTTTGACCGAAGGCACTGATAACATCAAGGCGCCTTTCCTACCTATTACTCAGCTTGCTCACGCTATGGCAGCGGAGGAACGAGGAGAGTTAGGAGGAACTAGCACAAGTAAACTATATGCAATTGCTCAGTCTTCTTTGTCCGATGCTGTTGCTATGGACGCGGGTAGGTTCCCCACTGAAACAGTGTGGTATGACGTATGAGCCAACAATTACGTAATTTAACAGTAGCCGCACCTGCGTTCTTCGGTTTAAACACCGAGGAATCTCCTGTGGGCATGAGTCCTAACTTTGCGTCAGTTGCTGATAATTGTGTAATTGACAGTCGTGGTCGTATCGGCGCACGTAAGGGCTATAACAACGTATCTACTAACGGCGGTGCGGTTCTAGGTACTAGCCGTGGTATTGAAAGTATGCTAGAGTTTACTAAATACGACGGAGGTGTTGTATTATTCTCAGCAGGTAACAATCAGATATTCCACGGTACGACTACACTGACAGCGTGTACTCTTCCTCTTGATTACACTATCACAGCAAACAATTGGAAGATAGTATCATTTAACAACGACGTTTACTTCTTTCAGAAAGACCACCATCCTCTTGTTAGTAAGGCAGGTTCCACTACACTTATTAAGGTAGTAAAAGGCAACCACGATGCTCCTTTTGGTAACGAAGTATTAGCAGCGTTTGGTCGTCTGTGGGTAGCCAATGTAACAGGTAACAAACACACAGTATATGCTTCTACTTTGTTAGACGGAGAAGAGTTTAACGGAACCGATTCTTTTGAAATAGACGTTACTAAGTTTTGGCCTGAAGGCTACGATGAGATTGTAGCATTGACAGAGCATAACGGCTTGCTTATTATCTTCGGCAAGCATTCCATGTTAATTTATGACGGAGCGCAAGGTGGAGCAGGTGTTGCGGGTAACCCTACTAGTGCAACCTCTACCATCTTCCTAAAGGACACCGTAGAGGGCATAGGATGCATTGAGAGGGACTCTGTGCAGGCTACTGGTAATGACATACTGTTCCTATCTAATCGTGGTGTAATGAGCTTAGGGAGGCTTATACAGGAGAAGTCACTACCTCTGCGTGACGTTAGTAAGAACGTACGTACTGACCTAATGTCTTTTGTTAAAGCAGAGACACTCCCTGTTAAGAGTACTTATAGTCCTGACGATGCTTTTTACTTAATAACTTTCCCTACGAGTAACACTACTTATTGTTTTGACGTAAGAACTCCCTTGGAAGACGGTTCGTTTAGAGCGACTACTTGGTCAGGTATTATGCCTTTGTCCTTTGCTCAAATATCCTCTAACGGTTTTTACATGGGACTGTCTACAGGTATTGTACAGCATGATGGTTATCTTGATGATGCAGACACGTACACTATGAGTTACTTTAGTCAGCCTTTAGACTTTGGAGACTCTACTGTTGTTAAGTTTTTAAAGAAGTTTAACCTAACAGTTATAGGTGGTCAGAATGCAACAGCCGTTCTTAATTGGGGTTATGACTATGCAGAGAACTACACAAAGCAACCGTTTACTATAGGTGGTGGACAGGCCGCTGAGTTTGGAGTTGCAAAGTTTAACACAACGGCAGAGTTTGCAGGCGGTTTAGATGTTAATACACCTAAAGTAAATACAACAGGTTCTGGTAACGTAGTTTCCATTGGCGTTACTTCTACAATAAACAACAGTCCTTTTTCAATACAAAAAATTGACATACTAGCTAAAACAGGAAGACTACTATAATGGCCAATTATTCCCCAAGTACTAATTTTACAGAGAAAGACGGATTTCCAATAAACGACCCTCGTAAGATTATTAAAGGCTCTGAGTTCGGAGCAGAGTTTGCTGCCATCTCAACCATGAGCAGCGAGAAATCTGACCTCGCGTCACCGGTATTCACAGGTACAGTAACTATACCTACTGCTACTGTTGCTACAGCTACTATTGCTACAGCTAACATTGCCGCAGGTGCTATTAACGCTACATCTTTAGACTTACTTGATAATCAAAAGATTAAACTAGGCAGCGCCGACCAATTAGAAATTTATTACGACTCTTCTAATAGTGTCATAGCTGACGTAGGTGTAGGTAATTTAGAACTAAGAGGAAGCAACGTAGTTCTACAGAACCCTTTAGGTACTGAAACACTAGCGTCGTTTACAGAAGATGGCGGGGCAGTTCTTTACTACGACAACTCTCCTAAAATAGCTACGGATACTAATGGTGTTTCTATTGCAGGTAATGTTGATATGCCTGATGCTGCTAAAATTCTGCTAGGTGATGATGATGACCTACAAATCTACCATTCAGGTTCAAACTCATACATTGAAGACACAGGTACTGGCGGTTTATTTATCGCAGGTGCTGCTACTCTGACACTAATGCAAGCGACCCAAGGACAGAACGCAGATAAATATATAGAGTGTACTGCAAATGAAGCTGTAGACTTATACTACGCCAACAGCAAGAAACTATCAACAACCAATACAGGCATAGACGTTACCGGATTAGTAGTGGACAAAGCTGCCAACGGTATCCTAAGTGAGTTTAAAATAGGAGGCACTGTAGTTGGCGGTGTACGTGGTGATACAGCTGTTGATGTTGATGACTTAACTATAGGCAGCGGTAATATTTCTTTACGTTATGCTAATGCGAACGACCCTGCAACTGGCTATCTCTCTGGTAACATTTCTCCCGCAAAGATATCAACCGGCGGTGCTAATGGTGGCGCTATTGACTTAGGCAGAGCAGGCTCTAATTTTGACAACATTTACGCAGACAACGGTACTATTAACACGTCTGACGCTACTGAAAAGCAAAGCATTGAAGAGCTGACTGAAGTAGAGACCCGTGTGGCTGTAGCTTGTAAAGGCTTGATACGTAAGTTTAAGTGGAACTCAGCGGTAGAGCAGAAGGGTAACGAAGCTAGGTATCACTTCGGTGTTATTGCTCAGGACTTACAGGCTGCCTTTGCTGCCGAAGGTTTGGACGCAGGAGACTACGGTTTGTTTATTAGCTCTACTTGGACGGACGACAACGGTGTAGAACAAACAAGGCTTGGTGTACGTTACACTGAGTTACTAGCATTTATTATTGGAGGGTTAGCATAGTGTCATTAGTATCAGACTTATTAAACGTAGGTGGTCAGTACTACTTAGGAACATCAGGTGCTGACGACGCGAGAGCCGCAGGTCAGTCCGCTGTAGCTATGGGTGAGGCCGCAGGGCAGTCAGCTATTGACCGTTCTTCCTTCCAACCTTACACAGTAACAAGTAACTTAGCCACAGGTAGTACTAACGCTCAAGGTGGTTTAGACTTATCATTGTCTGCCGAAGAACAACGCCGACAGAATGAAAGATTCAGACAAGCAGAGTCTATCTATGGTGCTATCGGTGCTGACCCAAGTAGAATGGCTAGTGAGTACTACGAGAGCATTAGAGCAGCACAGCGTCCAGAAGAAGAACGTAATCGTTTAGCTATGCAACAAGGTTTGTTCTCTAGTGGTCGTGGTGGTATTTCTTCTGCACAGTACGGTGGTACTCCAGAACAGTTTGCCTTTGAGAAAGCAAGAGCAGAAGCACAGCTAGGCGCAAGCTCTACAGCTCGTACAGCAGCCTTAGCCGAACGCGACCAACAGCTTAAAGCAGCGGGTTTACTTACTGACCAAGCCTATCAAGGACAGCGTGAGGCTATTGACCTCTTTGGCGCAGCTGCTACTCCTGCACAGCTTGCGGCTACAGGCGCTAGAACAGGTGCTGAACTTGCGGCTCAGCTTGAAGGTACAGGTATTGAAGGTATGCTTCAGGGTGAAGAACTGGCTAACTACTTAGAACGTGCGGCTATTGCCGGTGCGTTGCCTGCTGTTACAGGTTCTTATGATGCCGACACTGGACAATACACAGGTGGTATTGTAGGTGGTGTGGGTAGTTTATTCCAAGAAGGTGGTCTACTAGGTGGTCTTGGCTTAGGTGGTTTGTTCGGAGGTGGCGGTCAGGCTGCTACTGTTGAAAGATACAGCGGGTTTGGAAACGCTTCTGTTGAACAGATAAACGCTGAATACTTAAGTAACCCAAATGTTACACCGGCAGAAATTGCAGCTAAGTACCCATAAATAGGAGATTAAGATAATGGCACAACCAGATTTAGCAGGATTATTAACAGGTATTGGCTCGGCTCCTATTGACCCTATGCAAGGGGCTTCTATACGTGACAGAGAGATTGCACTACAACAGAAAGCGTTAGGTGGTTTCCGTAAGGGTGTAGGGGCGCTCACTGGTGGTCGAGTGGATGCTCGTTCTATGCAGGAGAAAGCTCAAGAAGCGTTGGCAAAACTAGACCCCACTAAGAAAGAAGACCGTGAAAAGATACTACAGATTGTTAGTCGTGTGTCTCCTGAGCGTGTACCTGCGCTACGTCAACGGTTTGCGGAAGCAGACAAAGCTCAAGCTCAGGAAGCTAAGGTAGAAAGTAGAGCTGAACGAAGAATGGAAATAGCTGAAGAAACTTTAACTATGCAGAAGGCTGCTACTAAACGTGAGCTTGACCAAGCAGATGCAGTACTCGCACAACAAGGTGTGTCTCGTGCGCTCTTTGCTCAACAAGCCAGAGACAACGGAAACGAACCACTTGCTAAGGCAATTGAAACAGGCGGTGTATCCTTAGAGAGAGCAGGTTCAATTCTTTTCGGTTCTTCTAATGCGCTTGTCAAGCCTGCGACACCTGAGGAAGCAGAAGCCTTTGACCGTATCCTTGAGACAGCGGAGTTTAAAGAGAAAATTAAAAAGTTAAAAAAGGGTTGGATTTTTAAGACATTAAGTGGCTCTACTAAACAGGCTATTTATTTTAAAGCTAAGGAGCTAATGGCTCGTGATAAGATGTCTACCGAAGATGCCCTGACTCAAGCTATTAAAGCTGTAGAAGCTCTTGACCTACCTACTGGCGGTGATGGTGGCGGTGATGGTGGTGGCGATGGTGGTGGCGATGGTGGTGGCGACAATAATACCGGCGGTAATGTTCCTGAACCAGTAGAAGGGTCTAATGATATGTTTTCTGGAACTAAAGGAACTAAAGGAGCTTAAGCATGGCAGACTTATCAATGCTTACTAATCAGCCTCAGGCTTCCCTTCTTCCACAGGAGGAGGCTATTGAAGCTGAGGTAGCTGTAGAAGAAACTCAAGGACAACCTCTCTCTAGTCGAAAGGCTAGACGAGAGTCTCTGCCTGACCGCCTTAGAGAACAAGAGGAAGCAGAGCTTGCGGTACAACAAGCCTTTGCTGATCAGAGACTAAAGGAAGTCGGCTATACGATAACTCTTGATGACATCTATAGTAGTCCTACATTACAGAAACTAGGTGTCCAATCTGGTGACCGTTTTAAAGACGGTGAGCTTGTACGTATATTTTCTAAAGACGAAGATGAGATTGAGATTGACCGTGTAATATCACAGGAAGATATTGATGGGTCACCCACCCTTCAGGACACAGGCGCTGAAGCAGGTGACTTAATTATTATCAAAGACGGTGAGAAACAATTCCTGTCAAGAGGTAAGTCAAACCAAACTAGACAAGCTATACACAAGTTCATGCGCGACGGTAACTACCTAGGTAACGCTACGTCATTCATGGAAGCCTTGGCTCCTATACCTGAGTACGCTATGGCTTACTCTGCTCCTGTTGGATACACAGGTGGTAGTCCAGAAGATTTGATTACTGTTGAAGACAAGTACGGTGAGGACATTAGTAAGTTACCTTTCAATGAAAGACGTTTAGCTGTGAAGCGTCGGAAGGAACGTATGCTTCAGAGACTGTCTGGCCCTATGTTTACCTTTGATCCTGAGTCTACAGGTGCAACGGTTGGTGCTATTGCTAAAGCTGTCATCGACCCTATCAATTTAACACCTGCGGCAGCTACACTCAAAGGTGGTGTCATGTTAGGTACTGCTATTGCAGGCTTTGGTAGCGTTCTGGACGATGTTGTTTCCTCGGAGTCAGGAGAAATAGACGGAACTAAAGCACTCTTATCCGCAGGTGCAGGTGCTGTTCTTAGTGGTGGACTTCTTGGTACTGCAAAAGTTATTGGAGACAGAGGCGCTAAGAAACTTGTAAGAAATGCTCAGATAATAGTAGATAGAGGAATACGTGAAGGTAAGAATCCTTTTAATCCTAAAGCTATTCTTGAGGAAGCAGGTGTTGACCTTAACAAACTAGGAGCCGCACAGAAGCGACTGAATGTAAAACTAGAAGTCTCTCCTAAGAAGATTGCTGAAAGACAGCTAGAAGAAACTATCGTTAATGATTCGGCTGTAGGTAGGTTTACTAACAGTGGTGTTGACAAAGTATTAGGTGTTCTAAGTACGCGTATCAAGGCAATGAATGAGGCTGTGTTTGGTAGACTACGTAAGTTTGAACTAGATACTAACCTACGTACACAGCAGGTAATGCAGGATGCCGAGCCGTTTGTTAGAGGACTAGCGGAGCTTCCTGAAGCAACACGCACCCAAGTCGCACGTCTCCTGTACAACGAAGACTTCGACGCGGCAAGAGAACTAATGGGTCGTGGTTTGGCTGACCAGTTTGATATGAGTGTCTTACCTATGTTAAGTAAACTAGGTGACGACTTACTGGAGTCAGGTCATAGCTTCCAGAAGATTGACAACTACTTCCCTCGTTTAGTTAAAGACCTCAAGGGATTGCAGGAAAGTTTAGGTGTAGAACAGAAAGGTTTGATTGGTAAGGCACAGCGTCAGTATGCGGCACATAAGAAAATATCTGTTGATATGATTACTGATGAAGAGAACGCTGAGATAATTGACAAGCTAGTACGTGGCTATAGCTTTGCTCCTAAGGACGGTAAGCCTGCGTTTGTACGTAACCGTAAGCTCACTCTATCTGATGACCAGATGCAATACTACGCCTCGCCTGAAGAGTCTTTAGCTATCTACCTACGAAGAGCCGTTAATGATTTAGAGAAGCGTAAGTTCTTAGGTAAGTATAAGACTAACAATAGTGAGACAGGTCTGGTTGATATGGACAACTCTATTGGTGACTACGTGCAGGCAGAAACTAAAGCCGGTCGTCTTCGTCAGGAAGATGAGGTTGAACTTATTGAGATGCTGAAGAGCCGCTTTATGGGTGGTGAACAATCTCCTAACTCACTGAATGCTACGGTAAGAGACTTAGGATACATGGGTACTATTGCTAACCCTATCTCTGCTATTACTCAGCTAGGTGACATAGGTACATCAGGTGCTTTGAATGGGTTTAGAAATACTGTAGCAGGGATGTTTAAGTCGAAGGACTGGAAGCTGATTGATTTAGGTATTGATGAAGTCTCAAAGGAATTGTCCGAAGCAAGTGCAAGAGGCACAGCAAGAGCCTTGAATAAACTTATGGGTGTGTCAGGCTTTAAGGCTATGGATAGATGGGGCAAAGAAACTCTTATTAATGCCGCCTATAAGAACGCTAGTAAATTAGCGAAGACAACGAAGGGACGAGAGAAGTTACTTAAAAAGTTTGGTAATACTTATGGTGATGAAACTAAAGCATTGCTTAAAGACTTAGAGGAAGGCAACAGGTCAGCCACAGTTAGACAGTTCTTGTTCAATGAGCTATCCGACGCACAGCCTATCTCGTTAAGTGAGTTTCCACAAACTTATCTTGACAAACCTAATCATCGTATTCTTTATATGTTGAAGTCTTTTACTTTGAAGCAGATTGATATTGTACGTAGGAATGTAGTGCAGGAATATGCTAAGGGGAATAAGAAGGAAGCTATTAAGAACGCTACGTTGTTGGCGGGTTATCTTTCATCCGCTAACACAGGTACTCAGATGGCTAAAGACTTGATACTAGGAAGGGAAGTTAAAGCAGAAGACATCCCCGATAGAGCGATGTGGTCTTTGCTTGGTGTCTACGGAATGAATCAATACACTGTAGATAAGTATTGGTCAAACGGAGATTGGAAAGGTGCTGTGTTTAATCAGATAGCTCCTGCTACACCAATCATTGACTCAGCTTTAACCTTAGGTGGTGAGGTCTTAGAAGACGACCCTGATGTGTCCAAGGCTGTCCGTGGTGTTCCTGTTGTAGGCAATGTTGTGTACAACTGGTTCCTCGGTGGAGCTGAGAACTACAACGAACGTCAAGATAGAAGGTAAAAAAAGGGGGTCATTGCGACCCCCAAGTTTACTACACTTTTACGTACCAATAAATGCTTATTTACTACACTTTTTACACCTTTGGTTTAACTTTGTATCTGTTTGCGTAGTATAACACCGTATATTGTTACTTATTTAAACTATTTCACAAGCACCTCCGGTACACGCTAACTCCTGTGAGCCGGTGGTGTTATCTTCCTGCTCGAAGTATTGCAGGTCATTCCAGTTAATATCTTTAGGCATTGATGCTAGTAGTTTATCATATTCCTCAGCACTGATGTCCTCATAAGGAGCTTGTTGATACGTATGTTCACTTACTGGCAACAAACTAA
>Ga0206126_10005928_pt1 | contig 11002 bp, 15 predicted proteins | sample Helgoland_Spring_5_FD_148621 | JGI IMG/M metagenome (GOLD analysis project Ga0206126, IMG submission 148621) | Pelagic subsurface seawater microbial communities from Kabeltonne, Helgoland, North Sea - Helgoland_Spring_Bloom_20160412_1 | ecosystem: Environmental > Aquatic > Marine > Epipelagic ...
CATTGGTGTAAAATTGTCTGATCTTTCCGACGACGATATCGTATGTTTTCACGACGTTGATTTAATACCGTGTAACGACATTATTCCAGAATATCTTATTCCACTTTCGAAAAAAACGGTTCGGCATATTGGTCGCGCGTGGAAACGATACGATTCAGATTCTTATTTGGGTGGTATTTTAATGGTTCACCAATGTGATTTTGTTGCCATAAATGGATTCCCCAATGATTTCTGGGGTTGGGGAGGCGAGGATGACGAACTCAGGGACAGAATAAATCGCCAAGGCTATCATATAGAAAATAAGATTCACGGTACTATTATTGACCAAGAACGTATGAGTTTGTGTGAAAAACTGAATTATTTGAATATTACTAAACAAAAGTGTCCCGATAAGTGGGAAAGGCGTGAGTGGCACCGTTTAAATCCCAATAAAATGGGATTTAATGAAGTTAATTTCACTGTTCAAAAAACCACAGAATATTCTTGTAATTGTTTTCACCATATTGTCGATTTTTAACGCGCAGGTCACAGTATTTATATGTACACGATAAAAATGAAATGAAATGGACGACTGTATTGATAATGGCCTTGATTACATTCTGTTGGATTTGGCTTTTGCCATTTATGCTCCTGGGATTCTTTCTTAGTATTCCAGTCTTTGTCTTGACACTGCCCATTTGCATTTTAATATCGTTGACACTCCAGTGGTTTTGGCATGACAAAATCATCGTGGACCACTTCCTTCGCCAAAGTCTTTCACAAATGAAGTGGTCCACATGGTTCCCGTGTAATACGATTCAAATAAAAGAAACATCTATTATTGCTTGTCATCCACATGGTCTTCTCTGTTGTGGAGCATTGGCCGGCATACATCTCGTCCCTGGCGCGACGACCGTTTTTTGTGTTGCCCCTATCTTATTTTATGTACCAGTGTTAGGTTGGGTTATACGTGCTCTGGGATGCATTCCGGCCGAATATTCCATCATGCTGACGGCATTACAAAAAGGATACTCCGTTATTGTGGTTCCTGGCGGAGTTCCAGAACTGGTCATGGCAGAAAGTCAGAACGATAAAAAATGGTTTCAACGCGGTGGATTCCTACGTTTGGCGGTCCAATCACGCGCTCCGTTGCAAATGGTTTTTGTACAGGGCGAGTGCTCAACGTATACAATGATTGAAGCGCCTCTTTTGGAAAAACGAACGTGGTTATCCTGGAAATTTAATGTTCCACTTGTTTTCCCAGTCTTTTGGGGTTGGTATGGGACCTGGCTACCCAAACGCCAACCATTAATTTTAAAAAACAGATTGGCGGAGTCCAGAACGAAAGGAGAATACTATGAAGAGTTATTGCAATTTATTAGCGAATAATCAAATGTACATATAAAAAGTTATTTTTTTAAAAAATAGATGTCCTCCAAAGTAGATTGTCTTGACAAATGTCGGACGATGCAATCCATTCCGTGGCTTCCAGCTTTATCAGTCTACAGTAAAAGCAAGTTGGACGATTGCATACGTTCTTGTAAACTTCAAATCAAAAAAACAAAGAAAAAGCAGGTAAAAACGTTTGATGAAGAGTCATATGTTTCTGAAAGATAGTGACAAAAACTATAAAAGAACACATTACCATTCGAAGATGTCACAATTGAGAAAAAGCAATCGAGACAAAGCCTTTTATATATTCGACAAATTAAAAAATAAAGAAGAACAATGTTCTATGTTAAATATGAAAGATATTCTTTTAAAAATTTTACAGAAAGTTCCTGTGAAACAGTTTTCACAGATTAAACAAACCAATGAAGCATGGGAAACTGTTGCTTTCATCGGGGGTGCCGCAACGCTTGCTGATTTATGGGATGTTCCTGTCAGGGCTATTCGAGATTATATGCCAACGAATGAAACCGAACGACGTAAATTTCAATACGACTGGCAACACTGTCATACACTGGACAACTATTTAAAAGTAATGAATGACATCCAAACTAACGTTTAAGTCTATATTGTTTAATTGTACATTTTAATTGACGATTCTCGGCAATCAGTTGCATAATTGTCTCTTGTTCTTTTCGTATAATTTCCCAGTCCTTTTCTATACGCTTTTCCTGCTTAAATAATTTGTTGGAACAGTTGGTTTCTTCTGATTTTATTTCTGCGACCTTTATGGCGTGTTCGTTAGCGTGCATTTTTTTGAGAATTTTCTCCATGTGTGACATGTGCGTTAATGACATGCATGCGCATTAAATATGATATTTCCACAGTCGACGAATTTAAAAAAATAGATGTATATATAATAACTATTTATCGAATAAAGAATGGACCCAATTGATACTTATGATAGTGACGAGTGGGAAGATGTCACTGAAGTTGAAGTTGAAGCAGCACAACAAGCTGTTGCCGCTGCTGAGGAAGCGTTGAGATTAGCAAAGGAAGAATTGGAAAGGGCGCAGCAAGCGCAGCAAGCGCAGCAAGCGCAGCAAGGCTCTCATAATCAATTAATTTTGGACCGATGGCAGGCAAATTCTGATGAACTTCAAAAAATAGATTTTAGTAAGTGGACTAGAAATCAAATAGAAGACTATTTCAAAGTTTTGAAAGATTTTTATGAACAACAGATACAAAAATCTTCTTCAAACTTTCGTAAGGAGGAGGGAGGCCAGTCGATTTATCGCCAATGGATGTTACATCCAGACCCCACAAAATTTCGCGACCGACTCTATCATCATATTTACAAGCATTTGCAAGAAATTCATCGTTTATTACAATACACTGATTTGTTGAAACCGTTTGGTCACTGATTTGTCAGGTGTCGTTTGTGTTTTTTTGGCTGTTTGTGTTTTTTTGGACGTCTGTGTTTTTTTGAAAAGTTTTCTAATGTTGGAGATGGTTTTTACCGACCTAATTTTCCGCAGCATGTTGACTATCATTATGTTCCTATAAATAGACTACTATGATTAACTAGATGTCATTTCAACAACACACTCCCAAAGAAGTTGTCGGTTTTTCGAAGGAAAAAATCGCCAGAGTCGAATGTGAAAAGACCGGTACAATTTATTATGAATGCCTAGAAACAAAGAAACAGGGGTGGACACAATCTGATGTAAAAATAGTTCCAAAATCCGCTTTAAAAATAAAAAAATAAGTATTTCTTTTTGCAAAATTACGATACAAATGATAGCTTTGCTACTGTTTTATTTGTTGTTGGGGTTTAATTTTTCTTTTCCGTCTGTGGCCATTCGTTACTGGTTAATGGACACTGTCCAAGTAACACCTGCGCAAATGGCCGCTATTTTCGGTGTTATTAGTATTCCATGGTGTTTAAAACCCTTTTTTGGGTTTATTTCTGATTCTTATCCTATTTTTGGTTATCGTCGAAAGCCGTACATGATTTTAGCAGCGTATCTGGCCTGTTTTATGTGGATGATATTGCCTTTTTGTCCTCACGATGAGTTTGTGATAACGTTTGTGATGACTCTGTCTTCGGCCGGCATGTGTTTTGCGGATGTAATGGCCGATTCTTTATTGGTGACGATGGCAAAAAAGGAATCTGATAAGAAAAGGGGTTCAATTCAGTCCTGGTCGTGGGGTCTTCGTTTTCTGGGTGGGTTACTGGCTTCGGCTTCCGGTGCTGTTGCGTATGAGAATTTGGGTTATGCCCAAGTATTTTTATTGAATTCGATGGTCCCCGTTGCCGTTGCCATTTTGGCCTGTTTTATCAATGAAGAAACTACCACTACTCATACAAATTGGCGTGAAACTGGCAAAACCTTGATTTCAGCTATCAAACAGCCTGGTATTTATAAGCCGGCGTTGTTTCTTTTTTTGATTTGTGTAACGCCTGGATATGGTGGTGCGATGACTTTTTTCTATGAGCGCGAATTGGGATTTACCCCGACTGAATTTGGTATGTTGGATGTGATGGGGCACGTTGTATCTATTATTGGTATTATTATTTATAAAAAATGGTTGCGCCAAGTATCATTTCCTAAAATATTCGGCACTGCATTGGTGTTGTCGTTTTTACTGGAAAATACAATGCTTCTGCTTGTGTTCCATGTTAACCGCCAAATGGGCATCCCCGATTACGTATTTGCGTTTATCGAACGCGTGACCATAACGTTAGTGGGGCAGTTTATTACCATGCCTATGGTCGTTCTCGGGGCGCGTTTATGCCCACCGGGTGTTGAGGGGTCATTGTATGCTCTGTTGATGTCTATTACAAATATCGGTGGTGTTGTGTCTGAAGAGTGGGGTTCTTTGTTGACCAATATGTTTGGCGTGTCTGGTACAAATTTTACAAATTTGTGGAAATTAATGTTGTTGTGTCATGCGTTCGATTTGCTTCCATTGACAGGATTGGGACTCATCCGCAAAATAACTCCAGAAACATCTATATAGGGTTTCGTGAACATCTCACATGCCTCCAAAAAGGAAACACGGCCAGATGTCAGAAAAACGTCAACATCCTCGCGTTGAACATTGGATGGGTCTTTCTGTGTTGTCCAAGGAAATTGCCAATTATACTAAGCAGCAGCAGCAGTATATTGCACTTTTGTTGCAAATTTCAGAACTTACTCAACATGATGAGTCTGTTCCAGACAATCCATGGACTGGTGAGCAGGTAAATTTCCAGGACGTGCGTAATTATGTGTTGTCTTGGATGGATGATTTCGATGACAATGTTAAGCAGGCTGCTACGATTAGGGATGGTGCATTACAGTCATTGAAGACGGCTCCCAATGACGATGATTTAAAAAGTGCGGCGGCCATGTTAACCGAAGCTGAAATAAATTTAAAACGTTTCGATACCTTTTTGAATCGTTGGGGCCGTATTGTTCGTCATGAGAATAAGAAAATAACGATTCGTGAACACACTGATAAATGGTTGACGCGATGGCTACGACAATGGGAAGCAACTGTAAAGAAAAAAGCATCATACTTGACTCAATTCCATGAGACCCTCTCGTTGCTTTCCCGCGATTCGAAAAGCCCGGTCCTGTGTAACAATTAATAAAAAATAATGTATTTATAGAACGCGCTTAAAAATAAATGTTATTCCCGTGGGTTGTTATTTTAATTCTACTTGGGTTGTGTTGGATACCCGAACTTCGTCATGAATTGTACATGGCACCGGCTATCGGCATTGTTGCATATATTATTTTTAATCAGTGTCCATCTTTTGCCCGTAAAATGCACATGCGCAAATTAACTTATGAAGACCTCGAAGATATACCTTCGACAGACCCAGAATTGAGGAAACGTTTTCAGCTTGTATTTACGAGAATACAGCAGCTGGGTGGTGCTTTGTGCGCATCGGTTCTTGTTTTGTATGGATTTCATGTGTTTGAAAATAATAAATCATTTTTCGAGGCCGTTGGTATATTAGGTGGTCTTTTGTCTTTGTACGCGCGCATCTTTGGCTATATTGGGAATTTCTGTATAACATTTCTTCACCAACTTAAACGGAAGCATTACAATCCTTCTGCAGATGTTGAAGGGTGTCCTAAAAAGACAAAACCAGACTCGAATGAACCAGAAGAAACAAAAAAGAGCAATTATGTACTGCAACATCTTGAACATAGAAATGAACATTTATAGTAAATTTTATTTTCTTTTACGTTTTTTATTTTTTTTGGCCGCCACTTCGAGACCCTTTTCGTAATAATACAGACCTATTAACATGGCATCAGCCACGTCGTCCCGTTTTGCTTTGTCAAAGCGTTCAAACCAATGTTTATTTTTGGTAGATATTTCTAGTTGTGGAATTTTGTCGACGGAGGCTTTTTTGTTTTTGTTGTAATTGCCCGTAGATATTTTGAAATGACAACGCACGGAGCGCGGTGAAATTAAATGCGATTTTCCCCAAAAAAAGCATTGAAAGGCCGTTTGAATAATTTTAAATTTTGCAGCCATTTGAATTTCAATGACAACTGCATCGGCCATGTCAAAGACATCTTTTGAAGCTGTTACAAAATCATGTACCAAATCTGCGTATTTTGTATGTTTTTCTTTTGGTTGGTCTTTCAATAAATTGTATCTTCCAAAACTAATGAATGCCTTTGCGGAAGAATCGTACACAGACCAGCCTAAATTTTTAAGTCCTGGGTCGATTGCAACAATAATCATTTCATTTACCAAACGCATTTATATAGATACATATACACCTATAAAAGTTGACAACTTTACATAAATGTCTAGCGAAGAAAATACAGATTGGATTCATGATAAAACAGAATGGTTGAAAGATAAACATTTTCCATACGAGTCAATCGCTTCAATGCTAACATATCTCCGAACAAAATCACCAGAATCATTTATTGAGCGAGTTGAAGGCAACTCTACCGCAGAAATGCCCCAGTCCTATGCGCATTGGTGGTGTAACAAATTGGCCGTGAAAAAGGGATTGGAAACATATCCGTTGATGGAGCGGTGGAGAAAAAGAGCTAATGCATGGTGGGAAAAAGAGGACGCCGAGGACGCCGAAATCATTGCCATGTTTCAAACATGGTTGGATTTGTTATTTATAGACCTCACTACTTTTCCAGAGAGTGAAATGCACCGAGAAGGTGTTCCTATATTGTATCGAGACTGGACCATTTCATGTGGCATTAAAACCGCAGGTAAAAAAAGAGCTACACGTAGAAGAGCTGTACGATATATTGTGGACAGTGTTAATGATATTTTCAAAGAAAGAGGATATACAGAAGGTTTACAATGGTGGAAAGACGAATCGGAATTAATAATGTTGATATAATTATAACGTTTTACTATTTGATTTTAAAGATATGTTCACGTCCAATAGATGTAAAGCTAGCATAAAACCCGACAGACATCCGACAAAAAATAATACTGTCAAAAGCAAAACAACTCGCATTTCGCTGTGGTTATTACACATGACCATGAGCGCCACCAATAAAATATACGCCGATATTCCTACAGATGATAATAAGTTTTCGGCCATAAAGACGTCACTAAAAGTGCCATCGGACAATACTAATGCCAGAATACATCCGATTGCAAAAAAACATAACACTACCAACCAATAAATTTTCGATACAAAAGATTGCAACTCGCGCAATTTCATCAATTCGAAGACGTCGGTTGTTTTCATTTTGCTCGAACCAGACTCAATGTCACCATTTAACATTCTGTCCCGCTCTTCGTCACCAGTGCCAGCTCTTCGTGTTGCCATTTGTTTTGTATAAAACACCTATATACACAAAAAAATATAGTTTGTTTGGATTCTCATGGATTTTTTAGGTATTTTTGCAGCTGTATGTTCAACTTCGGCTTCTGTGCCGCAACTTATTGATAAAAAGCCACGGCATTTAAATCAGGCGTCGGTCATGTTAAGAGGTACCAGTGGCATTTCTTGGGCCGTGTATGGTTTTTTAAAGGGTGAATATGCACTCATGGTATCATCATCCATTGTTTTTGTTATTGAATGTATTTTATTCATTAAAAGTCGCGTCGGGGTTTCGGACCAAACATCTGCAAACGATACCTAGCCAATTCAAGCTCACTTTTCAGGCGGGCGTTTTCGCTCATGTAAAAAGACCCAACTTTAACTACATTATTTTTCAATTCTAAATTGGAAGCTTCCAATTTAGAATTGGTCAGTTGAAGGTCGTCCACTTTTTGTTGCGACGCGCTATACAAATTTCGAAGTTTTAACATGTGGGGAATTAAGAAGGCGATAGCTTCTGTTGCAGTGGGCATACTTGCCCTCATGCGCTTTTCCAAATGTTCCAACTCAGAATCAAAACAATCAGAATCCAAGCAAGCAGGACGTTTTGTACCTCTTTTTTCATTTATAGACCGTTGACGTTTTTGAGTCTGGTCCTCAAACTCACGTTTGCGTTTGTTTGACGTAGGAGGAGGTTCGCAAGACGTCCCTGTGTCAACAGGTACCGGTTCGAAAGGCACCGGTTCGAAACAACAACGTTTATTTTGAACAAGGGTGGGACCACCCCATGTACGTTTAGACATCTTCTATTATTTAAATGTTATTTATATAGGACTTCGAATTAGACCATCATATGTTATTTTTTAAATAGAACCTGAAATATGATGCAAGTGTCTTTTTCAATGACATCTATCAAAGTTTCTACAGAATGGCTTCACGAATCTTGGGGGAAAACGGCCACACATGAAAAGAACCCACACATGTATGTTGACGGTACCAACTTGTCTATCATTATTTTTCCCAAAGGTGAAAGTGCCATGCGTGTGATGCGTCGTACCGTTGAGAAAACTTCGACTATTGGGTTTGAAGTTGTTCCAGCTTTGCGATGTTTTGTAAAAATGTTGCTCGGGTTTAAAGAAATAACATTGAACATAAATAATCAAGGTCTATCAGTTATTGCAGAAAATCCAAATTCTGCCATAGAATATCGTTTTTCAAACATTGATATTGTACAAAAAAATGAAATTGAACCGCACGAAGATGATATCGAAATTAAACTACCGACAGAAGAATGGCTAAATATATGGAAATCTATACCACCAAAAGGTCAAGTAACCATTGAATGTCAAAAAAAACGCAAATCGATTACTATCAAACATTCAAAACAGAGATGGGTCGGTGCTATACAGGGTTGTCATGTACCCACTGATAGTAAAACGTTTACCACAGATGCAATGGTTATAAAACGTATATTTGCTCTATGTACACCAGAAACTGTTTTTTCCCACATTTGTTTTATGAAGTGTGGAGTATTCAAATGGAAACAAAAAAATACCGAAATATACATCGCTCCCAATATAGATGTTTAAAAATATGTTTCAATCAAGTTTACCTATTTAAGTTGTAACATTAATACTAAATGATTTTGTACTTGTTTATATTTCTAATGGTCAAAGTAACTTTTGGATATTCTTCAACGCGGTCTCCAACGCGTTCTCCAAACTCCCCTTTGTCATGTGACAGCAATCTGCGCCTTTACCCATGTCCAGACCCACAGTCTCTTTTCTTATGTATAGACAATTTCGTATCATCCGCCAATTTAACCCCGATGAAAGAAAATTTGCAAACACTGGCGAATACATTTTTTAACAACGCTGCTACTTACGACGACGATTTTTTGTATCTCAGTGGAAGAGGAGTATATAAATTTGGTGGGAACAGTAAAACAACCACCAGCGCGGTGTTGGACGCGGCCGATTATAAACATGATTGCGACACTATGAAGACAACTCTCTGGGACCCCTTCGAAATTGACTACGTTAATAAATATGGTACAAACGTCAAACAAATGCCGAACCGCATCGGCATTCGTTTTACAAAGCAAACCACAGAAAATCCAAACGTTGGGTTTCATAAAGTACACACCATTGGTTTTTTTGTAAACAGACATGGTATTTGCAGTACAGATATTGATTTCGAAAGAAATATTTTCGAAAACTTGCAAGTCAACACCCCAGTTAGTTCTTGTAATTTATATGTTGGATGGGATATGGAATACGACGGCATTAACAACGAAGATATATCTACCCGAGAGACATGGGATACCATTTTGACACAACACAATACACATACAGAGTGGACCAACACAGACCATACGTATTTGATAAATAAGAACGGGCCCCATGTCTCGACGCGAATTACGGATAAATTCAATTCTAATTACGCGGCAAGACTATTCTACGATATGGAGCAGAAAAACACAGAATGTTTCGGATTTCAATCGTGGGAACACGAAGCGTGTCGAGACAACAATCCTACTGGAATAGAACCAGCTAAAAGCAGAAGACTTTTTTGGGAAAGGTCCATGAACCCGACATTCAGTAATGGGTTCGGCCAATACAATGACCTTTTAGGATTTGAAATGGAGACGAAATTAGATGGCTATTCAATTACTGGTCAATTAATATCCAACGGATTTTCCGCAACAACAAATTTAAATATGACATGTGAAGATTTGTCGTTGGTCCGCCACAGAAATGAATTGGTCGAATTCAAGAACACCCTTTTCGACATTACAAGTTCTAGCGTTGACGTGACGGGACAAAATTACAATTTATTAGAAAATTGTCCGAAATGTGATGTTAACAAATACATAAACATAGTAGGAAAATGTGTCGACTGTCAACAAGGATGGTTTATTCGAAATGATACCACAAACGTATATAACTGTATTGAATGCAAGACGCACGAAACACGCACAGCAGCAGATAATGAGTGTCGCCAATGTCCTCTGCATCATTCTGTTGACAACCACGCATGTGTCGAATGTCCAATAAATACATTCAAGTCGGACTCGACCGTCACGATGTGTGTTCCATGTCCAATGGGGGAAGTAAACCAATTGAACAATCGGACATGTACGAAGTGTCCCACTGGTAAATATAAATTGAACGAAAATGTATGCACTGATTGTCCCACTGGTTACCACCAAGACGTTGCAGGCCAAACTTCTTGTAAAGCCTGTGGGACAGGAAGATGGCAAGACGTTGCAGGCCAACCTTCTTGTAAAGCCTGTCTTTCAGGTACATCCAATAACCAACAAGGGCGTGCGACTGCATGTGAATCTTGTGGCACAGGCAAATATGCGGGAGAAGCAGCAGCTAATGAATGTCAACAGTGTGAAGAACACTACTATTCAAACGTACCGGGCGCCATAAGCTGTACTAGATGTGCGGATTACAAAACAAATAATGCGGGACGGACAGGATGTATTACTTGTAGTGAAAAGAACCCAAATTTTGCATGGTACGGTGGAGTATGCAGACAATGTCCACAGACCCATTTCAAAGACGATTTAGTGTGTACACAATGTCCTGCAGGGAAAACGCGTTATTATCGTACACTTACAACAGAGTGTGTAAATTGTCCTGATAACAAGGGCACAGACCCAAAAGGAACTGGTTGTAACAGGTGCGTGTCAGACACGGGTATATGTCCTGAAGCGGTGCAGTGTCCTTCAGGTTCGTCAAACAGCGTAGGGGGTGTATATACCAAGAGCCTCAACACATCCGTTTTGTTAACACTTCAAAATTTACCGCTAAA
>Ga0206126_10005929_pt1 | contig 11001 bp, 8 predicted proteins | sample Helgoland_Spring_5_FD_148621 | JGI IMG/M metagenome (GOLD analysis project Ga0206126, IMG submission 148621) | Pelagic subsurface seawater microbial communities from Kabeltonne, Helgoland, North Sea - Helgoland_Spring_Bloom_20160412_1 | ecosystem: Environmental > Aquatic > Marine > Epipelagic ...
AAAATACAAAAAAAATAGAAATTAGTGGTGCAAATTTAAAAAATACCAAAGGCGGTTGGTGTTATATAGGAAAAGATAAATCGGGAACACAATGTGTTAAAGTTAATGATATAACAAAATGTATGTCGGGAAATATATTTCCAACAAGAGATATTTGCATAAATCCATTATCAAGAAAATAATATTTTTAAAAATAAAATAAAAAAAAAAAATAAAATTTTTAATATTAAAAATTTTATTTTTAAATTAATTATTTAAGAAACCAGTTAATTGAAAAATAAGGTGGATAATAATCCATTACTTTTTTATTTTCCATTCTTAAATTGGGACCATTATTTACAATTGATATAATATTATTACCAGTCAATGCTTTACTAAAATATCTTAAATCAGAAATATTCCCATCAAATCCGCCTGCATTTGCAATATGAACATTATCATAATTTTGTTTTGCAATAGATGAAAAAATTTTTCTTTTTACTATTTGACCATTGATAAAAACATCCATTTTTTTATCTTTTAATCTAACTGCTACATGTAACCATTTTTCCAAAGGTATTTCATTTATAACCATTTTTTCAAGAATATTTTTATATGTATTCATATAAATATATAATTTTAAATTCATATCATCACCTTGATTATTAAAACCATCGACATCATCAAATTTAAAATACAACCCTGGAGCATTATTAGGAATAAATATTCCTTCGTTATTTATTTTTGTTAAATTACCTTTGTGAAATATGTGTTTAAATTTATTTTTGTTTAAATCATAATCATCTTCGGGAGGAGAATTAACATATAACCATACAGACCAAGTAAATTCAATACCATTATCTTCATTTACTGATCTTAATATTGTTACTGAATCATCTTCGTTAGGATTCTGGTTAATTGTTATTTTTTTATTTCCAGGAACCATACCATTTATTAAATATGGGTTTTTTTTTGGAGAATGAAAATAAATAATTAAACTACTCCCAAGGTACATTAATAATATAAAAATAAAAACTAATAAAATTATTGTAGCAATTTTTATTAAAATTTCTGTTTTTTCTTCATTTAATTCCACATTAAATATATTTGCCATTATATATATATATTATAATATCAAAAATATTAATCACTTCCTAAATTAAAACTTGTTATTTTTTCACCGCTTTTTTTAAATGTAAAATTAATTTGATAACCACTTAATAAACTAGCAAGAAAACCTAATAGTCCAACATTTTTATATCCTTCTTTATATATACTCCACGCCTCCCTTGGTGCTACTTTTCTTGTTAAATATTGAATATTTGAAATTTTCATAACAATTTTATCATTCGGTTCAATATTTTTGAAAAACATGAATTTGCATTGTTCTTCATTAATATTTTCATTCGGTATTGAATCTAAAACAATTGTTTCTTCTAATTTACCATCTAAATATATATCTAAATTCCTTGTTTCTACTGTCATTATAACATTTAACCATTTTTGTAAAAGAACATTTTCTAATCTTAGCCTTTCCTGTAAAGATTTTGATTTTAATGTATTTAATTTAAATACTAAATCATTTTTATTATTATCAGCTGAAATTTCAAATAAATTATTACTTTCTGAAAAATCACCACCTGTATAATCTTTATTTATAATACTATAACCTGATTTACCTAATGCCGAACCATATCTTTCAATATAAATCCAAAATGAAATTGTGAAATCAGTAATTCCAGGTTTTTTTGGAATATCATCTTTTACAGTTTTATTTTCTTCTGTTATATTTTCACTTTCTAAAACACTACTTTTTATAATTTTCCTATCACTAAATAAATATGTTAAAATTATATATAAAAGTAATAAAACAATAACACCAACTACAATATATATCATATATAATTTATATATATTAAATTATTGGAGGATTTTTATTTTTAAAATTATTATAAATTAAATCTATTTTTGTTTTTGAAATTGTATCAGAAAAGTATATTACATTACAAATACCACCACTAATCCCATTTTCTTCTCCTGTTTGAAATACATTCATGTCTGATGTTACTAATATATTTTTTTTCGCTAAAGATAATTTAGAATTTAAAAAAATATCAACGAATCCATTTGAAAAAAAATTTAATATTAAATTATTCCATTTTTGTAGTTTTAATATATTTGTTGGTAAAAAATAAACTTTATCAACATTGTCAGTATTTTTTATTATTATTTTTATTTTATTTTCAAAGCAATTATATAAAATATGTGGTCTGTCTGAAAAATTATAAATGGTACAATATTTAGATGCACTTTCGCTTTTATTTGCCGATTGTTCGTGAATAAAAAACCAACATGAAATACTGAAATTATAATTTACATTTTCAATATCTAATTTGGGATAATTATCTAGTATAAATTCATTATCTAAATTTTTACTTTCATTTATTAAAACTTTTGTTTTCAAATATGATTTTTTATTTTTTACATCAACTTTATCAATATTTTTTGATAATTCATAAACATTTACTAATTTATATAAATCATTATATAAAAAGCCCCAAACTTCTTCAGGTGTTAAAAAATATTTTGAATCACCGTTTTCTTTGTAATTTTTAATTTTATTGTCAATTGTTTCACTAAATAAAATATTTTTATTTGATAAAATTTCTTTTTTTAATTTTTTTAAATATAATTTACTTAGTGTAATTTTATTATTTTTTATATATTCTATTAATTTTTTTTTATTATTATATATTTTCTCTCCTAGTATTTGTTCAATATTAATTCCTAATAAATTTTTAGAGTTAAAAACATTTGATATTATTGGTATATCATTATTGTTTTTAATTTGTTTAAACTTTGTTTTTATTGAAACAATTTTATTGTTATATTTTTCTTTTATATTTTGCTTATAATCAATATTATATATTTCTTTTTTAAAAATATCTTTTGTATAATAATAATTAAAAATTATCTTTAATAAAAAATATAATAATGTTATTAAAATTATACTTGAATATAGTTTATATTTTTTACAAATTGTAAAAATATCTTTAAAAAATAAAAATAAAGTAAAAAAAATATTATAAATATATTTAATTAAAGAAAGAAAACTACTAAATATACTTTTTAATTTATTTTGAATATAATCACTATTTGTAATATCATTAAATTTAACATCTTTAAATCCAAAATAATAACTGATTGAAATAATGAAAATAATTATAAAGGATAATAACCATACATAAGGTTTGCTATTTGCAAGTTTTAATATTGAAAAACTTAAACCAATAATTACAAAACTAAAAATTAAAAAATATTTTAATACAAATTTTACTATTGGATATATCCAAATAAAAAATTCAATTATATTACCTATAAAATCATCTTTACTTGTTGGTTTTGTTTTTAAATTATTTTTAAAATTTTCTTGATTATAAAATATAAAAGACATTACAAAAGCAAAAAAAATTCCTAAAAAAATCCAAAAATTTATAAAGCCGGATTTATTTTTTTTATAAAAATCAATAAAAAAATTTTTAATATAAATAAATAGCGAATTATTATCTGATTTTATAAAAGTATTTTTATTTGTTTCATTTTTGCTAAAAATATATTTTGTATCATTCTTCATAATAATATATAAAAATACTTTTATTTACAACCATATTTGTCTTCTTCACTATATGTATTTGATTCTTGTTTATACATACAAAATTTATTAAAAGCCGATTGCGATAAAATATTACTTCCATCCGTATCACTACAAATTAAATAATTTCTATCAATATCAAATAATGTATTATCAAATACTTGCATTTTATCATTATATTTCTTTACTTTAAATGTTTTATAACTTTTATTATTATTATTAAAGCCATCATTTTGTAATTCAACCAAATCTCCTTCTATTAAATCATTATATCTTCTATTTACAATACAAACAGACCCAATTAATGGGTTTTTATTATTTGATAAATCTAAAATCATTAATTCATTATTTGTTTTATTTTCATAATCTATATTTTTTTTTTTATTAGTTGATTTTATAATATCTGTATCAATTTTCAAATTATAATTTAAATAAGACGTTGTTATAAATAAATTTCTATTTATTTGTTTATCACTTTTAACTCTAATATATTTATTATTATCATTTTCATCCAAATATTCATTCATTATTTCTATTCGAGCATTCTTTATATTACCATTTGAATTTATATTACCATTTAAATATCTACATTTAATATAATCAAATTTTGTATAGTAATCAGTAATTGATTTTTCTTCTTTTAAATTAAAAAAATTAAATAAGTTATTAACTAAAATATCAAAATAATAATATTTTTTTAATTTGAATAAAATTCTAGAATCATTAAAAGAAAATATTTTATTTTCTACTCCATTTATTTTTTGTAGTTTATCAGTTATAAATTTTTTACTATTGTAAAGTACTTTTTTAATTGTGTAATAATTATAGCTACAATCTTTTCCTTCCTCTGTTAATTCATCTTCATAACAATTTTTTATATAAATACCATCCCCTTCTTTAATTCTTGTTTCGATTGTTGATTTAATTAAAACAGGATCAGTTAAAATATTTTTTTCATTTTTAAAAATATAATTATTTCCAAGTCTAACTTTATCTTTAATACATAAATTAAATAGAGAAGGATTTAATGAACATACTTTACCATTATTAGTAATATAATTATTATCATTTTCATTTATCCATTTTTCTCTTTCAAATTCAGAAATTCCAAAATTAAAAATATGTTTTATATTATATTTATCAAAATAATTATGAGTCAATATTTTGCTATCACTAAAATATGAATTTAATAATTTAAAAAATATATAAACCCACAAAAATATTATTAATATTGATATTAAAATAAATGATATATATTTATTACTAAAAAATGATTGAATATTAATTAAAATATTAAATATTTTTTCATTTAAATTTGTTTTTAAATAATTTTTATTTAATTTATTTGAAACATTATTTTTAGTATTATTAATTTTAATTAACATACTATTTAATCCTTTTGTAAATATTAAAAATATAATTAAAAAAATAACTAAAAAAAAGAAAACCTTTGATATATTTTTAAATAAAATATTAAATTTAATTTCATCCATATATAATTAATTAGAAAACATATTTTGATAAAGTTTTTTCCCCGTGGCATTCTCTGCAAAGTGCTTCTAAATTTGTTATATGGTTTGTTCCACCTTTTCCAAGTTCAATAATATGATCAACTTCAAATGTTGCTGTTAATTGGTTATTACATTTTTTACATTTCCAATTTTGTGTTGACGCTACATATTTTTTTTTTGTTTCACTTACTGATCTTTTATTTGAATTTGAACCTGAATTTAACATTCTTCTTATTTGTGGTGTATTATTTGAGTGTGATGATGAAAAATCCAATACAGGACCAATAAAAGTTTTTGCTGTTTTATTTATAGGCATATATTTTATAAATTTATTTGCATAAGCCAATAAATTTTTACTTTGTTGTGGATTTCTTCTAACTAATAAAAAAAGTGTTAAACCTATAAATCCTATACTAAACATTTGAAAATATTTTTTATTTAAATGAAAAACATTTGTATAATAATTGTCATAATATGTATTTATTATGAAAAAAAATGTTAAAATTATTATAATTAAACTTATTTTCATATATATTATAAAAAGTTAATAAAAATTAAAATAAATAAAATTAAAATAAATAATGATGAATACATTGTTTTTTTTATTAAATTTTTTTTAGGTGGTGGTTTATATTTTTTATAATAATTTTTTAAAAAAGTTTCAAATGTATTTTGTTTTTCTCCCATATCTTTGTTTAGTTTATTAATCATTAAATATACCCATTTAATAAATGATTCCCTTGAATCTAAATAAGGCGTGAGTGGTTGAAATTCTAAAAAATCTAATAAATTAGGACCCAATGGATAATGTGGGAAAAATACAGGTAAATTTTGTATTAAATTATAATATTTTTTTTTACTTACATCATTTGGATATTTTGGATAATATAAAGAAATTGTTATAATTATAAATTTAAAATAATTAAACCATATTTTAGAATTTAACTCCATTTATATAATATTTTTTTATTAAAAAAAAATATTTATTTTAATAAATTTAATTTATTTTTTTTAATAAATATACATAAAAAAAATATTTCATATTAAATTAATTAATGAAAAAAAATAAAAATTTTAGTGTAGGTTTTATTGTTTATACAATAATAAATAAAGAAAAAAAATTTTTATGTATTTGTAGAAGAAATAGTCTAACATATATGGCATTTTTAATGGGAAACTATAATTTTAAAAATATTAATTATATTAAAAATTTAATTAATTTAATGACAATTAAAGAAAAAGAAAATATAATAACAAAAAACTTTGATGAATTATGGTTAAATTTATGGAATAATGTAAATAATAGATGTTATTTATTTGAAAAAAATAAATTTTTAAAATTAAAAAAAATATATAATTTAAAAAAAATTGTTAATGAAAGCACAACAAAATGGACAACACCTGAATGGGGGTTTCCTAAAGGGAGAAAAGAAAAAAATGAAACTAATAAAGAATGTGGTTTAAGAGAATTATTTGAAGAAACAGGATATAAAAAATCTTATTTAGCAATTTTTGAAAATGTATTACCAATTAATGAATATATTATAGGTTCTAATAAAAAAATATATAAACATAAATATTATTTTGCATATATGAAACCTAATTATATTAATAATTATAAAATTCAAGAGCTAGAAGTAAGTAAATTAAAATGGTTCACAATTAAAGAAGCACAACAAAATTTTAGAAAATATAATAGTAATAAAATTAAAATATTAAAAAACATTGAGATTTTTTTAAATAAATATAAAACTATAATATAATAATGACATCAAATTTTAGTGAAAAACATTTTGGAGATTCAAAATATATTAATTCTTTAAAAAAGAAAGAAAAAAAAAATATTGATTTTTTTTTAGAAAATAAAAAAGAAAATAATTTATATCCACATTTAAATGATAATAAATTTAATAAAATTATATTTTTAAAAAAAGAATTTAATGATAATAAATATAAAAAAAAAGATAAAAGTAATTATAAAAAAAAAAATTTAATAAAATTATCAAATGATTTATGTAAAAAAAAAGAATTTGAATTAGACCCACATCAATTATTTGTTAAAAATTTTATATCAATTAATACACCATATAACGGTTTATTATTATATCATGGATTAGGAACAGGTAAAACATGTTCTGCTATAACAATATGTGAAGAAATGAGAAAATACTATAATTTAATGGGTCAAAATAATAAAATTAAAATTATATGTTCAAAATCTTTGCAAGAAAATTTTAAAATGCAGTTATTTAATCCGGAGAAATTAGAAAATATAAATGGCTATTGGAATATTAAATCGTGTGTTGGTAATTCACTTATTAAAGAAGTTAATCCAATAAATATAAGAAATTTATCAAAAGAAAAAGTTACCAAATATATTCAAAATATTATTAAAAAAAATTATAATTTTTATGGTTATATTGAATTTAAAAATAGAATGTTTGATATTATAAAAAAAGACATTAATCCAAAAGATAGTGCAAAAACGAGAGAAAAAAAAGAAATTTATAATATTAAAAAATATTTTTCAAACACAACAATTGTCATAGACGAAATCCATAATTTAAGAGTTATAAGAAAATCTAAACAACTAAATTTAAATTTCAAAGGTAATAAAAAAAAAATCAATGAACAAAAAAAAATAGATAAAGAATCGTCTTTATATATAAAAAAATTAGTTACCTATGCTATTAATACAAAATTATTAATTTTATCTGCTACACCTATGTTTAATAAAAAAGAAGAAATTGTCTGGTTATTAAATTTATTAAATTTAAATGACGGTCGTTACCCAATTGAAAACAATGATATTTTTAATGATGATAATGAATTAACAGAAGAAGGAAGAGAATTATTAATTCATAAATCAAGAGGATACATTACAAATATAAAAGGTAATAATCCTTTTACATTTCCTCATAAAATTTTTCCTAATATGAATAATAATAAATATTCATTATATACTAAATTTAAACAAGGATGGACGTATCCAACAAAACAAATTAATAATATGAATATTATAGTTCCTAAAAATAAAGAAGATATTAATTATGACCTTATTCTTTTAAAAATTTCAAGAAATCAAAATATAGCATATAATAACTATTTAAAAAAATTATTTCAAAACAATAAATCAAGATTTAATAGTAAAAAAATAGATATCAATCTTTTAGGAACTACAAGACAAATTTTAAATATAGTATATCCTGTATCAAAAAATGAATATTTATTTGGTATAAAAGGAATAGATGCTATATTAGATAAAAAACAATCAAATAATAGAATGTCATACATTTATAAAAAAGGCGTTGAACATATTTTTTCTTATAAAAATATTAAAAACTATAGTAGTAAAATTAAAAATATTTTAGATAATATAAAATATTCCCAGGGTATAATACTTATTTATTCACAATATATTGAAGGCGGGTGTTTACCAATGGCTTTGGCTTTGGAAGAAGTCGGGTTTGAACCATATTCTTCTGAAAAAAATAATATTACAGGTAGAAAATTATTTAGTAAAGAAGCAAAAGTTAAATGGAAATTAGAAAATAATAAAACTCCAAAATATGTTATGATAACTGGTAGAAAATCATTAACTGGATCAGAAAAGCAAATTAAAAATATAATGAATATAATTACAGATAAAAATAATAAAAATGGTGATGAAATAAAAGTCGTTATAATCTCTTCAAAAGGTTCAGAAGGATTAGATTTTAAAAATATTAGACAAGTTCATATTTTAGAACCTTGGTTTAATTTTAATAGATTAGAACAAACAATCGGAAGAGCTGTTAGAAAATTGAGTCATTGTTTTTTACCATATGAAAAAAGAAATGTAGAAATTTTTATGTATGCTAGTTTATTGTTAGATGATAAAAAAAAAGAATCCGCTGATATGTATTTATATAGATTATCTAAAAAAAAATCTAAAGAAATTGGGGAAATCAATAGAATATTAAAAATAAATGCCGTGGATTGTTTATTAAATAAAAATGCAAATATACACAAAAATAGTAAAATAGAACAAGTATTATCTTCTAATTATTACAAAAAAAAAAAAAAAATTATATATAATACTAAAAACATTGATTATAGTGAAGATTGTGATTATATGTCTTGTGATTATAAATGCCTTCCTGATGAAAATATTGATGAAACAAATATTAATAATAAAACATACAACTTAATACACATTAACAATAGTAAAAATAGCATTTTAAAAAGAATTAAAATGTTTTTTAAAGAAAAATATGTTTATAATAAAAATGAATTAATTTTATTATTACAAGGTAATAACAATTCATTTTCAAAAGAAGAAATTTATTTTGTTTTAAATAATTTAATAGAAGAAAAAACTATTTTATTCGATATGACCGATACACAAGGCTATTTAATAAATATTGAAGATGATTATTATTTTCAGCCATTATATATTGATAATAAAAATACATCGTATTATAATAGAAGTAATCCTATTTTAAAAAAAACAAAAAAAGTTTCATTTAAATTACCAAAAACAAATGTTAAACCTGAAAAGAAAAAAAGAATTATAAATCCAAATATAAAAGATGTTAATAAATTAAAAATAAATAAGCATATTAATTTAGATATCCTTTTTAGTCATTTAATTACTGATTTTAATATGTTAATAAAAGAACAAAACCAACAAAAAAAAGATTGGATTTCAATTGCATCTAGAGTTTTAAATAATGTTTTTTCAAATGAAAAAATAAATAAAAAAAACCAAAAAATATATTATTATTTGACTTTACAACATCCATTATATTTATTAACTTTAAGAAAAAAAATATATTTATTAAATCATTATAAATCATACAAACCTAGTATAAATAATACAAGTTCTTGGAAAATAGTTAGAGAAGCAATTGAAATGTTCTTTAATCAATTCATATTAAAAATTGGAAATAATAAAATTTGTATTTTAAATGATAATGAAACTAAAATAATAAAAAAAATAGTAGATGGTAATTATGCAAATATTATTAATTATCATAATATTTTCATATTAAAAAAAGGGAAAAATGAGTGGAAAATAACTGATGAATATGATGATATTAATAATGAAATTGAAACTGAATATTTTAAAAAACATAATTTAGATTTTAGGAACTTAAATCAAATATTTGGATTTTTTAGACCTTCACTTAAAACTAAAGAATTTACATTTTACTATAAAACAAAAGATGATAAAAAAAAATATGATCCAATGCATCAAACAATACCAAAAAACGAATTAATTAATTTATTTAATGAAATTGATGATAAATATTTACCAGCTAATAAAAAAAGAGGTAAAATTATAATAAAAAAAAATAAAAAAATAATTAAATATTCTTCATTGGAATTAGTTGTTGAACTTGAAATTAAATTATTATATTTAAATTATAAAGAAAAAAAAAAATATTTTTTAAACCCGTATGAAGATTATATCTTTTATAAAAAATTTTAATATAAAAAATATTATATTAATAAATTGATTTAATTAATATATAATATTTTTATATTATAAAAAAATGAATATAAATAATATTAAAAATAAAGCAGTTAACACATTAAATCAACAAAATGAAAAAGAAGAAAAAATAGAAAATGATATTGATAGTAAATCACTTAAAACATTAAATGAAACAAATGTAGCGGGTAAAAAAGATAGTGATAGTGATAGTGATAACATTAATTCTAGTAATAACAGTGATTCTAGTGGTGAAGATAGCGATAGCGAAGAAGATGATAGCGATGATAAAAATAAAGATGGCGAAAATAGCGATAGCGATAGCGATAGTGAAGAAGACGATGATAAAAATAAAGATGGCGAAAATAGCGATAGCGATAGCG
>Ga0206126_10005934_pt1 | contig 10992 bp, 14 predicted proteins | sample Helgoland_Spring_5_FD_148621 | JGI IMG/M metagenome (GOLD analysis project Ga0206126, IMG submission 148621) | Pelagic subsurface seawater microbial communities from Kabeltonne, Helgoland, North Sea - Helgoland_Spring_Bloom_20160412_1 | ecosystem: Environmental > Aquatic > Marine > Epipelagic ...
CTCTGCTGAGTGTCGTTATAGTAATAATATGCACCATAACCGACACCAGCGAGTAAACCCATAACTATTAATAATCCATATATTTTAATCATATTTTACCCCTTGTACTATTTATAAAGTTTCTTTTCTTCTCTCGCCCATGTTTTTTTGTGTACCACACTGTGAATAACATTTTGGAATATCATTCTTTGGGTCATTACTCCATAGTAATTCTATATAATCTCCTTGTTTTTTATATTCATTTATTATCTCATCCCAATCATATTTTCTTAAATCTATTTTCATATTTTTTAGAATTTGTACATGTTTATCTTTGTGTCCAACATGATTTGGATCATACTTAGATGCAAATTGATTATTACCCCACCAACAACAAGGTAAAACATCTCCATCACATGATATAAACAATTCCTCAGTTTCTTGTGATTTACATTTTATTCCACATTCAGAGGTTTGGTAAGCTGATTCTGTCCATTTCTTTAATTCATTTTTTTGTGGAACATAACTTGGTGTTCCACCAAACTTATCTAACATTTGTTGTTGAACTTTTTTTACTGGTGGTATTCTTGGTTCTTTTATTTCTCCATCTAATAAAATGGTGCGATTATTTCTTCTAAGGATAAATTTTTTAAACCCCATCTTTTTTGCAAGTTCTCTCGCCTCATCTATTTGATGTTCGTTATGTTGAAATGCTATAAATACCCACTCTGCTCTACCACCATTATCTATAAATGTTTGTGCATTTTTAATAATCGTATCAAAATTAGTATTTCTTCTATATAAATGATTTGTATCTCTCAACCCATCTATACTAAATCTTACATGACTCTTTCTTCTTGTCATGGTTTTTGCAAGTTTTGTCCACCACTCTGTATTTCGCAAAGAACCATTTGTTACGACATGTACCTTACATTCAAATTGTTCTACATATTCTACTATATCTATGAGTTTGGGATGGATTGCTGGATCACCATAATTACCACAAAAATTAACACGCTTCATAGTTTCCCAAGGTATCTTTTTAAGAGTCTCTAATTGTAAATCTATCCAACCAGAGTTTTCTATAAATTCTGTAACACCACTAGGTCTACTAGATGTTCTCCCACAAAAAGGACACCCAGCATTACACCTATTAGTAAGTTCTATATGAAGTTTTTTAATATCACTTTTTATCATTCTCTAAACCATAATCACTTTTGTTCATTAATATATATAGTTTTTCTGCAAGTAAATTTCCTACAACATAATCTTGTAAATAATGAAATCCTGCTAAAACTCTACCATATCCACACTCTTTTGCAGCTTTAATAATGCCATTCTTATGTTCTGGAAATTTATTAGATACATACAGTCCAACTAACATTGATTGGCAAGCATGTCCACTTGGATATGATGGTGTTTTATTCGTTGTACTACTCATAGGTTTTATTTCATTATCATGATCGAATGGTCTTTTTAAATCAAATAATTTTTTAAAATATTTTATTGTGGGTTTACATTGTTGAACAATATCTTCCATTTCTTGATTATGAAATTCCAAACCATATTCGTCTAAGTATTCTACTATTGCATAAAAAGAATGTTCGTCATGATTCTTAATAGACTCTTCATCTGCTTCTGTTCTTTTTGCCATGAGGGATTTTAATTTTATGACTTCTTCATCCAGATCGGTATTTGGTTCTGGTAAAGATATTTGTAAATGTGCATTTTGTGGGAAAAACTCAAAATCTTCTTTTTGCATTTCCTTAGTTTTCTTTTTCATTTGATTAATATATTTTCTAAACACAGCTGCTTCGGCAGTCTTACCCATCTCTCTTGCTCTTTGTTCCATTGCAATTGCGGCTTGTATCTTATGAGCGTGTTTCTTCCCAGAACCTTTTATTTTAGTTACACTCGCTTTAGCAGTCGCAACATCTTTAAACCCCAATCCGTGTATTGTTCCTCTAGGATTTTCATCCGTATATAAGTCACTATGTGAATCTGAACCTGCTGGTTGTCCTTTTTTTCTGGGTATTCTGGGGTTACTACTTTCAAACTTTAACTTAGGCCCAGAGGTTTTAAAATCTTTTTTTCTCATTACTGTCTTTGCAACGAGTTCTAACTCTCCACCTTTTAGGTTTAACACAAACGGCATATTAATATCTGTTCTCATATCATTAATAACTGCTTCTGCATCAGGCCCTAGTTGTGCAATAGTCTTACCAAATTTTTTGTGTGACTGTTTGAATAGTCGAGTAAGTTCAGAGGGTGTGATTTGTTTTTTATTCCTTGCATCATTTACTCTGTCAAGAAAATGTCTTGTAAACTCTACGTCAATACCAAGAGATGCAAACAATCTATCTGCATATCTCTCTATCTGGTCTAAATCTGTTTTTTTGATTGGTTTTTCTGATTGTGCATTTAGGTCTACCATTGGAACATAGGTATCTAACCCAGGCCCAACATTGCCATCTTTATACGACAAATTTGACAAAGACTCTCTGGTATGTGTTCTAAAATCACGAGGCATTACAAATCCTCTACTATTACTTTGCAACTTTAAAAGCGATATTTTGTAGTTTGAGAAAATCAGCTTTCTTACCGTTCATCATAGGTTTTAACTTTGCTTTATTATTATCATTAACTTTATCATAAACTTGTGTAATAACGGATGCTGTCATCAAGTCGCATTTCATAGTGCCGTCTTTAAACTTTAAATTTTTAGCTTGTTTGCTCTTTACAATTGATCTCATTACATCAAGATTTTCTTCTGAAAGAAGAGACTCAATACCAAACTCTTGAACACTTGCAAGTACACTACTTTGAAAAGAACCCTCTCTCATGGATTTCTTTTCTCTTCTCATTTGCAACTTTCTAGCATGTTCTCTATATGCTTTTGTTCTTGCATCTAAAAGATTTTTCTTTTTCTTTTTCTTCATCATAGCATCAGGCGGCATAGCAACTCCACCAGCAGCATTACTGTTAGTCGGAGCATCTTCTTCAATTGAAGAGCCTGTGTATGGATCTACTTCTGTATATATTTTATTTGACATTTTTGATATCCTCTACACTTACATATATTTTTTCTTGGGTTTTAACATGAATAACTGGAAATATTTCAACACCCAAAACTGTATCTACTGGCGGTTCGTCATCATATGAAATAACTTTATCGCCTTTTTTAGCAGTTAGTTCTTCTTCTTCTTTATTTAGTATATCGTTGATTAGCACATATTCGCCTTTGGGTAAAACCTCACCAAAACCAGCAATCTCCTCTGAAATGGTATCGTCCAACTCTATTTCGTTTTCATGTAAAAACTTAACAAATTCTTTTTCAAACATATCTGGATCATCTACAGATTCTTTAAATGTATCTTTTAGTAAGAATAAAGCTGCAGCGTATGTACCAACCTTACTTCTAAGCCCAGGCACCTTGTTAAATATTTTTTTGATGTTGAATACAAGTTTGTGTAGAATAGTATATGCATTTTTTTCTTGTGTTGAAACCAAGGGAACTACTGGTTTCTTTGCTTTGTCTTGCATAATACGATTTCCCTTTTCGTCAATGATCCCTAACTTATAAGCATCAGTGTCCTCAAAGGGTGTTGTTAGTAATCGTAAAAATCTATACGTTACAAATAGGTCTATCGCTCTTCCCATTATAGTTCCTCTAGTTTTTTCAGAACAAAAGAATCTGTTTCTATAATCTTTAGTTCATCTTCTCTCATTATATTTAGGTAAATGCAAAACGCTTTTAATGCAGATAAATGTTCATGTTGTATTTTATGTATAAGAAGAGTTGCACAGGCTTCTGGGCCAAATACATTTGATAGGACTATAATGTGATTGATTAGTAGACGTTCTTTTAAAATACCACTTTCATAGTATTTTCTTAGAAGTCTTTTAATATATTTAAATCTTTTCAGATCGTCTTGAAATTCTTTTTCGCCTTCACAGTGTGGGTTGTTGTAATGCCGTATGGCATACATCATTACATTTTCAGGCGTTATCTTCTCATACATGTACTACACAATGGAAGCATACAGTTTACATGAATTATTTCGTCCTACCATTTCATAATCCACTTTCAACTTCAATCCACCCTCTACCATGTGCGAAATACCATCATCATTTAAAAATTCATCATATGGTGTTTCACCATCTTTACCAAATCTTCCGCCCATCTTATTAAGTTGAAGTTCAAATGAACCACTTTGTTCACTCATACTTGGTGCTGTTTCCATACCAATTCCAACAGCTGCTAATCTATTTCTTAAAGTATTAAGAGCATGTTCTGGTAAAATAAATTCTTGATTTCCTATCAATCCAACAAATGCATTAAGTTTTTTTACGACTTCTGGATTTCCTAGTTCGGCAGGGTTAATATCTAAATCCACAGCGACATTATGTTGTCCACCATGCATTTCTTTTATGTGTTGTTTAAAACTTTTCATTAGCTACAACCTTCGCAGTTACAGTTTTCGTCACATTGACCTTTGCAAGCACATGAACTGTCGCACCCACAATCATAATTGGAATCATCTGAACCATCGTATATTTCTTTCAATTCTTGTCGTTCCATTTTTGACTCCTTAATAGTATATAGTAGGGGAGCATAACCCCCCTACTATTTTAGTTTTACTTTTTAGCGGCTTTTTTAGGTGCCTTCTTAGCAGTTCCTGCTGCTGCTTTTGGAGCAGTAGTTCTGGACATTGCTGGCATCATCATTTTGCCCGCTTTTGATTTGAACCTTAATCCCATTTTGATCTCTCCTTTTCTAAAGATTAATTGAATAGGGAGGCGAACCCCCCCACTCTTAATTATTAGTTAGCGATATCAATTAGACCACTATCAGCACCAGCATCATGCTGTCCGATAACCGCCCATGAAGAACCAGTCCACATACAGATTACAGCGTCACCGTCATCAACAAAGTTGATGTCTGCATAACCTAGAGGGTCAGCAGGTGTACATACAGATGCACCACCGTCTGTGTCGTTGATGATAACTTTCAACTGACCTACAACTGTTCCGTCTGCAAGTGTAGTAGCGTTAGAACCAGCAGTCTGAAGCAAAGTCAAAGCAGTTGAAACTGAAAGAGCAGCTTGTGTTCCGTCAGAAATATCTTCTACAGAATTTGAGAATCCGATAAAAGATGGAAGGTTGTTAATAAAGTTAGTAACAGATACCTTCTTATTGATTGGTGTTCCAGTTGGGTCGTCCACAACATGCAACAAGTCTGCGCCTGCGATGCCTGTTGAAAGGTCAGTCAGTGCAGTAATTTTCTTATCAGCCATTTTATATCTCCTTATTAAATAGCGTTATTAAATACCTAGACAATTCTAGGAATATTACTGTAGGTACACACTCGGCGTCCTACATCACCCATGTTATTCTTTTTTGGAGACTTTAGATATTTTTCTATCTATCGACTCTTGACTAACATCAATTATATAACCGTTTAGAAGATCTTGAGTTACTTGTTTTGCACCAGTAAGTGCATTTATCAACCCAACATATTCTAATCTCTTTTTGTCATGCAAATCTAGTTCGGCCTTAACCTTTTCTAAATCTGCATTTAGTACCGTATCCTTTTGCAACAACTTGTTAAACAATACAGCTGCTTTGGTGCCAGGCACTAGTACAATTTCTTCTCTTCCATCTTGCAAATTATCTATTTCAGATTTCATTACCATATTATATTCACCTTTAATTTATAATATTATTTATAAGACTTTTTGGCCCTATTTTTTCACTTATTATGTAGTAGTAACTCCGTTTAGGATAGAACCAGTTCCACTTGTAGAACCTACTTGTGAGTGTAATACAATATCAGAAGTCTTATCTTCTGCAAGTATAGCATCAAACTCATCAGCACTTGAACCGTTTGTAGCATCAAAGATGATTGTACCACTAGTACTACTACCTTCTGTACCATCTTCAAGCAATCCAATTTTGACAGCAGTATCTTCACCAGTTCTTGTAATACCAGTAATATCTGTAGTTCCACTATCTCCTTGAACAACTAAGTCTAATCCCTCATCACACAAACTGTCGTGTCCATCAGCAGAGAAGTTTAGAATTACATCGTTTGCAACTGTAACTGGTCTTGAAAGTGTGACACTTGTTGAACCATTTGTTGCAGTAACAGTTAATGAACCATCTTGTGATAGGTCAGTTGAACCATTTTCATCTGTTAATGGTGTTGCATTTGCCTGTCCGTAAACTTTCATACCTACTGCAATTGTACCAGAGTTACCATCTAGAACCAACGCAGTTGTTGCTGTTGTAATCGCACCATTTACCGTTCCAACAATAGCAGCGACAGAGTCGAGAACAATTCTATCAGCAGGAACAGCGTCAGTACCACCTTCTTGTCTTATTGCAAGGATAGATGTTCCATCTTCTTCTGTAGCATCAGCAGAACCGTTGAAAACGATTGCTTTTGTGTTAAATCCAATATAACCAGCAGCGGCACTTTGTAGTGAACCTCTGAATGTAATTTGGTTTGTTCCAGAACCAGAGAGATATTGGGCAGCAATTGTGTTGTCCTCTACCATGTCTGTCGCACCAATTCTATTTAATAGAATGTATGCTTTGTTTGTTACTGTTTGGTTCGCTGTTACAGCGGCACTTGTCATGTCTACTGCTTCATCGAATGTTAGTGTTATGTCAAATGTTGCACTATCGGCATATGCACCGTCTGTCCAATCAATTGAGCGTACCGTAGCCGAACCAGCAACTGCCGCAAGATTTCTAATACAAACTAGGATTTCTGGTTGAGCATCTTTATTGTCATTTCCAGAAGCCGCAAGGCCGGCAGAAAGCGCCCACCCACCACTTGTTGCAATGGCATTTTGTCTACTTCCCATTGATCCAGCAGCATTATCATCTTCAGGCAAGAATTTTGGTCGGTTAGCGACACTTGTATTTGATCCCCATAAACCCATTTTAATCTCCTTTAGATATTTAATCTATTTCTATTTATTTATAATTATCTGTATCCCAAAGACTTCAATCTATTAATAGTTTTGTTCACACTAGTATGATGAACCCCTATTCCACCTCTTTGTTCCCACTCTTTTATGTTTTTAATATAATCATCAACGAGAACAGAAGGTTTACCATCTTTTGTGGCATATGCCTGTTTCTGATCTCTTTGTACTAAATGAATGTTACCTCTTTTAACATTCGTATTTTTAGCCAACCACTTCATCTTTCCTGGCCTTGAATTACTATCTCTCTTTGAGTAAGCAGAAAGAATATGTGTGTCATACCTAGCAATAAACTGCCATAACTTCTTAGAAGCAGGCATCCATTCTAAACTTGCCCAGAAATCTTTAGTATCACTAATCTTTTGCCATCGTTCACTTTTATCAGCAGTAACAAATGAACCTCCAGCAGCTTTATCAGCACCAGCCATAAAGTTACATAGAACTTGATCCATATCACAATATATAATAGGCAAATCTTTTTTTGCCGTCATTAACTCCGAAAGAGTTCTCATTTGTTAATCCTTTATTTTAGGATCAATTTCAACCTTTGCAGCTGGTTCACCAGTTGCGGCTTTTGAACCTTTTGCGAAATCTTTTTTCTCTTTCATCTTCTTTTTGTTTTCATCTTCAAAAGGATTCTTACCTTCTTGTCCACTCCAAACTTTCTTTAGAGCTTCTCTCATAGATAGTGACTTACCAGCCATTGCAGAGAGTTGTTCCTCAACTTCTTTTTTAGATTTTTCATCTACACCAAGTGGAGCCTTTTTTTCTTCTACTGGTTTAGCAGAGGAAAATGACCACTCTTTTAGTTTACCGATTAGTGTTTTAACTGCTTCAGATTTTTCGCCTTTATAGTTCTTATCAACATAGTCAAAGAACTTCTTTTTGTCTGCATCTGTTTTTAGTTCGCCTGGTGAACTAATCTTAAATTTTTTCATAGCAGCATTAAAGAATTTTTGGTATTCTTCTTTACTTCCATCTGTTAGACTAGCCTTAATCGCCTCTTCAAGACTACCCTCTTTTTTATCAAAATATGCCATTTTAGTCTCCTATTTTTTTAGCGCATTAAGCAAGTCTTTATATGACTTTGCAATTTGGGTTTGAAATTTTTGCTTTTCAATTGATGTTCTTAATTTACTGTACCTATCAAAAACAGCTCTTGCAATGGGTTCTTTTACTTTAACTTTTTTATTATCAAGAAATTTCACATCTTTCATTCCTCTTAGACTAATTGTTTTTCTAAGTTGCATGAGAATGTTATTATCAGCTTGTTTGACATCATCATCTGTGGCAAAATCATCAATATCAGCAGGGTCAACTTTTTCGTTTTTAGGTTTCTCTCCTCTTTCTTTCTTGGAGATTGCAATAGCGGCTTGTTGTGCTCTTGAAACTGCTTTACCTTCATCAATAATACCTAAGTCTTGCAATTCTTTTGGTGTTTTTGCAAGAGCGTTCATCTTTTCTAATGTCTTATCAGTAATTTTCTTTTTGATGGGATGCATAGTTGACTTAGTTCTTTTTCCCATTTCTAGTGCATCTTTTTTATCAGATGCATATCCTTGAACCTTACCTTGCATATTGATTAGGACATACTTCATCACCATTTCATCAAGTTCAACTTCTTCTCCCACAACCTTTACAGTCCTAACTGATTTTGCGATTTCCATTCCTAGTTTACCAGCGTCATCTCCTTGTATGAAAATATCACCAGTTCCTTTGAACTTCATTCCACCACCGTCTACTTGGTCAGAGTCAACATCTTCAATATCACCATTAAAGAGAGAAATAATTTTCTTAACCTTTGCAACGTCTTTATCACTTACTGTAACTTTAACATCATAGTGATTTGATTTTACTGGTTTATAAGCTTCATCAAGTTCTACTCCTTCTGGAACAACTCTTAGTTTACCAGCAATGTATAGTGGATGCATCTTCATTGCTTTTTGTGCATCTTCCTCATCATTACTGTCTACTTTAACAACAAACCTTCCACCTTTAGTGTCTAACTTGTATGCAATATTACCCATTGCATCGTCTACATCAGTAGCGATATTTTTCATTTTACCTTCTTTGACATATGCCAACAGTTCTTCATTTTGTCTTTTCAAAACAGCTGCAACTTGTGAGTGTTTTGATAAATTCTTTTTAATTTTTTCTATTGCTTTTACAGCGCCAGTCATATTACCTTGCTTATATCTAGGATCGGAAGCGATTCCAATTGCCATTTTTACCTCTTTCGGTGAAAAGTTCTCATCAAGGTCTAATGTATCACACTCGTCGGCCAATGTCAAGTCTTTTTCTTCATTATATCCTTCTATTTTGATACTTTTCATTGATGCACCCATATCACCAAGTGCTAGACTTACATTACCGTCTGGCCTCTTGTATAAGAAGTACTTCATACCACCACTAGGGTTGCCTGATTTAGGATCTATTCTTTGCATAGTGATTTTCTCACCCATTCCAGAAGAACCCATCTTAACTTTTCTTTTGGATTTTACTACAAATTTATTAGACATATTACTTGAAATAGATGAATCATAACCAATGTCTAATGTTTGTTTTGGTTTTACTTTATCAAAGGCCTTTACAGCATCTTTTTTAACATCTTCATTTACAATGCCTGCTTTTCTACTATTAATGGAATCAGCATTTTCCATAACTTTAGAGTAAAGTTCGTATATATTAGTGTATTTGCTCATGTTCATTCCTTTATAGTATTATTTATAAAATTAAGCACCTGCTCCGTGTATAGTTTTTAGAGTAGTTCCACCAGAGTTCTTAATTAGTAGTGTAGATAGTGACTTTAATTGGACAGAACCAATAGCATCATCTGCCATATTAGCTTCTGCAACTGTATCATCAGCAATTTCAGCACCTACAATACCACCGTTTTTAATTGTTACGGCACCACTTGATACAGAAAAGTTGTCTGAACTAAATGATGCAACACCTTTATTAGATGTAGTTGCATCTTCACCAGCAATTGTAATTGTATTATTTGAAACTGTAGTATCAATACCTTCACCACCAGTAAAGTTTAATGTGTCTGTTCCTACAGCAACAGCATCATCAGTACCACTATCAGCACCAATTGTTAGTGAACTAGATATGGCAGCAGTTGTCATTGATGTAATCAAACCTTGGTTATTAAATGTAACCACTGGAATTGCAGTAGTTGAACCTACAGTTGCACCAGTAACAATATCTGCAAGGACATTATTTCTTGTGAAATCCTCTTGAACTACATGTCCACCTTCATCAGTACCAGTTGAAGTAGTTCCATCCAACATGATTTGTCCACCAGAATGATCTCCGTCATCTTCTTCAAGTTGAATACCATCTGTTAAATCATCATCAACATGGATGTACTTCTTTGCAAAATCATCATAACGAAGCATCGCACCATGAAATCTAGAACCAGCATCTATATCGTCTAAACCAAATAGTTTGATCTCTCCACCACCACCACCAGAAATTTCGCCTTGTGCCTGTGCTCTTGCATTTTCAGTAATAATTGGTGAAAGATTTTTAATAGTCTGTCCAAACATTTCCTTAAACTTGGAAAGTTCGCCACGCATCTTTTCTACTTCTGTTCTTTCGTCTATGACTTCTGCATCGTTTTTATCATAAGCAACTGTATCAAGTTGTCTAAGAACATCATCAACATAGTTTTGAGCATCATCAATCTTACTTTGAAATACTGTTTTATTATCTTTATATGCCTGTATAACTGGATTGAGTTTATCTTTCTCCATCCTTTCAACTTGTGCCTGATGCATATCAGCAAGTCTTGATTTCTTCTCATCAATTGCTGACTGTCTATCTTTTTCAAGTGCTTTCATCTCTTTCTTATAAACTTGTGAATTAATATCACCCCTCTTTAGAGCTTCATACAATTCTTTTCTTTTTTCTAAGTTTATATAAGTATCAGCATCTTCTTGAAATTGGGAAGTTACCGATTGTTTACCTAGTTTCCTAGTTGGTTGTATAGGTTGAATTGGTGTAATTGGTTTCA
>Ga0206126_10005937_pt1 | contig 10990 bp, 9 predicted proteins | sample Helgoland_Spring_5_FD_148621 | JGI IMG/M metagenome (GOLD analysis project Ga0206126, IMG submission 148621) | Pelagic subsurface seawater microbial communities from Kabeltonne, Helgoland, North Sea - Helgoland_Spring_Bloom_20160412_1 | ecosystem: Environmental > Aquatic > Marine > Epipelagic ...
AAAAGAGAATAAGTACGGGCGTAGGAACGTAAGTGAGTTATCAATTCAGCGCAGAAAAAGAATACTTGGTAATCAATTGTACGCACGTGATATTTCTAGGCAAAAAGTAGAGGCTATGATTGGCTCTGGAATTCTTAATAAAATGACTTCATTAGGTATGCCTCAAAGCTATCGTTGTGCCTAAATTCTAAAAAAATGGGGAAAGGTGGCGGTTAAGAAACAAAGCCCTCATGATCATGAAAAAAAGGATAAACCTATTATGCTGTTTAGTAGTGGCGTTGATAAATTAGGCGACGATTCTGATCAAGTGTTGTTGAGCGTTATACTGCCAAATAATTCAAATAACTCTGAATGATACGTGATATTCAGATGGAATTTTATAATTCACAACAAACTACACTAATACAAAGAAATTAACTCATAACATGAAAAAGAAGAGTGTTATGGTCTACCACGCATACAAGAGCTATCTGCCCGGGGTCTTGCAAATCAGCTTTTTTACTTAACAAAAAAGGAGGCTCGGTGAACCCGAAGCCTCCTTTTCTAACTTGTATTTTACGCAAATTTAGATATCAAATCTTACTCCAAAAGCAACATGATGCCCTTTGTAATGAACAGTTTCATTAATATCTGTAAACTTAGTAGTTTTACCCATATCTCTGTAACTATAAGATAGCTCCCCTGTGACATTTTGTACAAACTCTGTAGATGCACCTAAATGGATCGCCCAAGCAAGATTGTATTTTTGTTTTGCAGTATAAGACTTGTCACCTTTTGTGAATTTTGCTTTTAACTGACTTCCACCAGCAGAAGCTCCTAGAAAGAATTTAGCAACGCTAATATCTGCAACGTCTACAAAAAGACCAAACATTGCAGTATTTATATCACCTTTGACTTTGCTATCACCAGACTTATGCTCTGGATTAAAGAAATGATCCAATGTAAGATCCACTCTCAGATTATCCATTGCATAATAACCAGCACCTATACCTGCGAAAAAGGCATTTCCGCTTTTTAGGTTCATTCCATCAATTTTCACCTTGTCTGTTTTAGAGTAAGCTCCATTGATTTTGACATAGAGCATATCCTCTAACGCATAAGCTGACGAAGTAGCAAGCACTGTAGCAGCTGCCGCTGTTAATAAAATTTTCTTCATAATTTATTCTCCTTAGATTTTATATTTAAAAATTACTTCTTTGCTTTATGTTTGGCATAAGCAAATCAAATCTGACACTAACACGGTTAATGCAGTAGGGTAAACATACTTGCAACACCGCATAGCACAAGAAAAGCATTCTGCATCTGAATTGTGCTATATATGCAACAGTTGATGCGTTTCTCAGGACACAGTTTGTTTTCAAATAGTTAACAAGATAAGTTCTTGATAAGCTTCTAACCAAATATTCTTTGTTTCAGTACAACTGAGTATCTAGATAACTCTCTAAAATCAGTTGACTGTATTTCTGATACGTTATATAAGTTCCTTATTGGTTGTCAAACTATTGTTTGGGGATGTAGCTCAGGGGTAGAGCGTCTGCTTTGCAAGCAGAATGTCGGGGGTTCGATTCCCTTCATCTCCACCATCCGTCGTTGTATGGCATCACTGCAGAGCCGAAGGCTGGTTTCTTTGCGCGTTCAAGTGCAAGGATGAAAGAGAGCTACTTATACGATATACCTAGATATACAATGAACTACTTCAGATTGCTAGATATTGAACAAGAATATACAATAGACCAAAATTTTCTGCATAAACAATATCTAAATAAGCAAAAATTTTATCATCCAGACAGGGCTAAAAATGACTCTGAGCGTGCAGAGTGCGTAAGTGCGTCAATAGATATAAATAAGGCGTATAAAGTTCTTAAGGATGATTACTTACGTGCTGAATATTTACTTACCCTACTTGGGCAAAAATTTGATGATGAGCATTTGAAAAATCTCCTCTCATATGAAGAGTTTGAAGAGATAATGGAATCATACGAAATAATAGACAACACTGATAGCATCCCTGAGCTTAACCATATTATGGAGAAAAAGCTCTCTCAAAAGAAAACAGTAATAGCAGAACTAACCGAGTCTTTTAAGCAAAATAACATCACTAAAGCACTTGATCTTACTATTCGTCTCAAGTATCTTACTAATTTAGTAGGGAATATAAGATCAAAAATTCAAACATGCAGATAGTAGAGCTTACCGAGCCGAGCGTAGAAAAGCAAAAAGAAGATATAATTGTTGGTATTGATTTTGGTACTACTAACTCTTTGATAGCAATATCCCAAAATTACCATGCAGAAATTATTAAGATGGATAATGGGAAGGATATAGTTCCTTCTACCATTGGAAAAGATAGTAGCGGAAAAATTTCCATAGGAGAAAATGATGACATAATACGTTCTATCAAGCGTGTATTTGCAAAATCTTCAAAGGAGATAAAAAATAACACAAACTTAAAAATATTATCTGAAGTTTTTTCTTTTGAAAAAGAGATGCCAGAATTACTTGTCAATGACAACAAGCTCTCTATTCCTGTAATTGCTTCAGAAATATTCAAATACTTAAAAGAGCAAGCGGAGATTGTTCTATCTACCAATTTAGAAAAAGCTGTAATATCTGTGCCTGCATACTTTGATGATTCCGCTAAAGGTCAGGTATTGTTAGCGGCAAAATTAGCTGGACTTGAAGTAATGAGGTTAATTGCAGAACCCACTGCAGCTGCTTATGCTTATGGTCTTAATAAGTCGGAGAATGGTACTTATTTGGTGTATGATCTTGGTGGCGGAACATTTGATACCTCAATACTGAATATGCATGAAGAGATATTACAAGTTGTTTCAGTTGGCGGAGATAATATGCTTGGCGGGGACGATATAGATTTATCTCTTGCAGAATATATAGCAAAAAAAACAAATGCTGACATTACAAAAGAACTAATATTAAAAGCAAAATCCGTCAAAGAGAATCTATCTTATGCGGAAAAAGTTGACGTTAATATCAGTGGACATAAAATTTCTATCTCTAGATTCGATTATCAAAAAATAATTTTCCCGATTATAGATAAGACAATTAAAATATCTAAAGAGACGCTCTATAATGCTGAAGATCATAACCTGGATGGCATTATTTTAGTTGGTGGTTCTACCAGAATACCTCTAATATCTAAAAAATTAAAAGATACCTTTGGAGTTCCTATTTTTTCAGAAATAGATCAAGATAGGGTGGTGGCAATCGGAGCTGCTATGCAGGCAGAGAATTTATCTTCACAATCTGGTTCTTTATTGATTGATGTAGTACCGTTATCATTCGGTCTTGAGCTATATGGTGGCCTTGTGGAGAAATTGATCATGAGGAATACTTCGATTCCATTCTCAGTAACGAAGGAATTTACAACTCATGTTGATAACCAAACTGGAATGAAGTTCCACATAGTGCAAGGCGAAAGAGAGAAGGCTGAAGACTGCAGATCGCTTGCACATTTTGAACTTACTGATATTCTTCCTGCAAAATCAGGTATAGCTAAAATAGAAGTGACTTTCTCTATAGATGCTGATGGCATTTTATCCGTTACTTCAAGGGATAAATTAACCAGCAAAGTGCATAATATAGATATCAAACCTAGCTACGGCATGGATGAAAAGAAAGTGAACGAACTATTAAACGAAGCTTTTGAAAATGCTCAAGAAGATCATGAAGCTAAATTGTTGATTGAATCACGTCAAAGCGCAAACAGTCTGATAGATAGCCTTGAAAAGGCAATTTCTGAGACTCCTGATATTTTATCTAAAAAAGATATGGCAGAGATAAAAGGAGAAATAGATTCTTTACAGAAAATAGTAAATTTAAATAATCGTGATAATATCTTGATAAAAATAGATTCTTTAAATAAATTAGCCAATATCTTTATACAAAGACATTTAGATAAGGGCGTGGAATTATATCTAAAAAATAAGCATGTTGACAACATATAACGATCCAAAATTATGACGCCAGAGAAAATTAAAATCATCTTTATAGAAGGGGAAGGGGAGATAGAGGTAGAAGATCTTGTGGGTCTTTCGATTTTGGAGGTTGCCCACAATAATAATATAGACTTAGAAGGTGCATGTGAGGGGTCGCTCGCTTGTGCAACATGTCATGTTGTATTGGAAGATAAAATATATAATAAGCTAGATGAACCAGAAGAAGCAGAAGAGGATATGCTTGATCTAGCATTTGGACTCACTCATACCTCAAGACTAGGCTGCCAAGTTATTCTAACAAAAGAACTGGACGGGATAAGAGTTAAATTACCATCAGCAACTCGTAATATTAATCTATAAGCGTATTTACAGGAGTATCAGCGGTAATTACTTGCAAAATACTCAATCTAGTACTAATTTAAGCTTGCTGTAGTCGATTTATTTTGAATAGAGGCTTCGTTACTTCCTCGCTTGCATTATTTTAGGCTTCTCTCCTTGCGCCTAGTTTCGTATTCATCTAAATTAACTATAGGATGCTACACGTATATTTTTGTGAGGAAAAAATGATAAATATCTCTTTTGAAGAAAAAGATCTATGCTCTAATGAAGCTATTGCTATTTTAATTAGCGATCAATTGAAAATTGATGATCAAACTACGAAACTTGACCAGAAACATCATGGGTTAATTTCGAAATCAATACAAGACGAGAACAAATTTAAAGGAAAATTTGGTCAAACATTAAATCTAACAACAACTGATATTGATGGGCATATTAGGCACATCATAGTAATCGGTATTGGTGATGAATCTAAACTTAAAGAATATAAGTTAGAAGAAATTGGTAGCAAAATATATTCTAACGCAAAGAGAATGCGTGCAAAATCCGTTGGTCTTGCAATAAATAATAGAATTGGTGAATTTTCTATACATGAAGTTGCATCTATTCTTGCAAGTGGTGCCCTTCTTGGTTCTTACAAATTTGATAAATATCTAACTAAGCAAAAAGATGAAGAAAAATTTGTAACAGAAGATTTTAACGTAATGGTTGATGATGAACAAATATCATATGATCTTTTTGAAAGAAAAAAAGCAGTAGCTATGGGTGTATATTTTGCAAGAGACTTAGTAAGTGAAGCACCAAATGTATTATATCCAGAAACTTACGTAGAAGAGATTGTAACAAAATTAGAGCCACTTGGTATAAATATAGACGTACTTGGCGAGAGCGAAATGCGTGACCTTGGCATGGGCGCAATGCTTGGAGTCGGTCAAGGCTCTGCACGTGAGTCCAAACTTGTTGTAATGCAATATAAAGGTCTTGATGATGATTCAAAGCCACTATGTTTTGTAGGAAAAGGCGTAACATTTGATACAGGTGGAATCTCTTTAAAGCCGTCTTCTAATATGGGGGACATGAAATATGATATGGCAGGTTCTGCTGCTGTAGTTGGCGCAATGAAAGCACTGGCACTTAGAAGCGCAAAAGTAAATGCAGTTGCTGTTGTTGGGCTTGTTGAGAATATGCCAGGTAGTAATGCGCAAAGACCAGGTGATGTTGTAACTACTATGTCTGGGCAAACAGTTGAGGTACTTAACACAGATGCTGAAGGAAGGTTGGTATTATGTGATTGCATGACTTACTTGCAAAAAAATTTCGAACCAGACTGCGTCATTGATCTCGCGACTCTTACAGGTGCTATATTAGTCGCTCTTGCTCATAGCTATGCAGGTTGCTTTGCAAATGATGATGATCTAGCAGAGAAATTAATCAGCTCATCTAATGAGGTGAACGAGAAGTTATGGAGAATGCCACTTCACTCAGATTTTGACAAAATGTTGAAGTCACCAATTGCTGATGTAGCTAATATAGGTGGTGCAAGGGGAATTGCTGGAAGTTCAACTGCTGCTCATTTCATTGGACGTTTTGTAGATGAAGGTATCAAATGGGCGCATCTTGATATTGCTGGAATGGCTTGGGAAGATGGTTGTAAGAATCCTTTAGCTCCAAAAGGTGCTGTTGGCTTTGGCGTGAGATTGCTTGATAAGTTCGTGCAGGATCATTATGAGTCAAACTAAAGCTAATTCGCAAAGTAATGGCAATGCTCCACATATATTCGTTGTAGGAAATGAAAAAGGTGGAGCAGGAAAAACTACATGCTCTATGCATCTAGTTGTAGGGTTACTTGATCGTGGGTATAGGGTTGCGACTATTGATGTTGATTCAAGGCAGCATTCCCTTACCAGCTATATTAATAACAGAAAGGAATATAACGACAATAATCCTGACCGTATGGTGGATGTTCCATACCACATACATTTAGAAGAAGTAAACGGAGATTCTATAGAAAAAAAGAATAAGAGCGAGAAGCGTGTATTTGATGAGTCGTTTAATCTTGCAAAAGAAAATGCAGATTATGTCGTTATAGATACTCCTGGGAGTCATACTAACTTTTCTAGAATCGCTCATTCATATGCAGATACTGTTGTCACGCCTATCAATGATAGTTTTGTTGATTTAGACGTAATGGCAAAGATTGATAAGGAAACTTTTGATTCGTCAAAACCATCAATTTATAGTCAAATGCTGTGGGAGCAAAAAATGGAAAGAGCTTCGAGAGATCAAGGCTCGATTGAATGGGTTGTAGTGCGCAACAGGCTGAATACTCTTGATGCACAAAATAAACGCAATATTAATTTTGCCTTGAAAAAACTCTCTAAACGTATTGCTTTCAGAGTAGTGCCTGGTTTTAGTGAAAGGGTGATATTTAGAGAATTATTTCCTTATGGTCTTACTCTTCTTGATTTAAAAAAGGCTAATTTCACAAAATCTTTTAGTCTATCTCACGTAGCTGCAAGGCAAGAAATCAGGAACTTTATGGATAGTCTAGGAATTAGTCAAAGTGTAAGTTAGAAGGGTTATGCAGATAATAATACTCATAATAGGATGCGCAGTTTTTGCAATTGCTTTTATATATTCTTCTTATAGAAATATAAAGCTTGGGGCGGAGATGAGTTTTTTACAAAATAGCAACGAAGAATATAAGTCAAATAACTACAATCTTGAGAACGAAAAAATTGAACATATACAAAAGATTGAGCAACTATCATCTAATATAGAATATCAAAAACAACTGATTGGCGAATTTGAAAAACTAAAAAAGGAGTCTAATCAATCAACGAAAGCATCTTTATTCGAGCTTGGGAACGAGCTTTCAAAACAACTGATTGAAATTCACAAAAAGGAAACTAAAGATAGTAGAGAATTTGCAGAAAAAAATATTGAAAACTCAGCAAAAAAATTTAACTCCGAGTTTGAACGAATAATCAATATGGTAGGTTCTTTGAGTAAGGAAGTATCACAGTCAAAAGACACTGTGGATATAATCAAGAATTCATTGCTATCGCCATCGGGAGCGGGGAGTCTTGCAGAAATCACCTTAGAGAACATGCTCAAATCATCTGGTCTTAGAGTGAATCTTGACTTCATGATACAATATAGTGCACTCTCTGAAGAGAATACAATGCTGCGCCCAGATGCTATTATCTTTCTTCCAAATGATAGATTAATGATAGTTGATGCTAAAGCCTCAAAGTTCTTGGTGGACGATCATGAGGATTTAAAAAATCTATCAAAGACAATGAATAATCACTTGCGTTCTCTAAGTAGTAAAGGATATGCAGAGATGGTACAAAAGAGTATGAAGGCTAAGGGTAATAATTTGAAAGATGCTATTACCTTAATGTTTTTACCATCAGAACATGCGATAGAAAAATTAATGGATGCAGATAGTGACTTTATGAATAAAGCATGGAAGGTGAATATTTTTCCCGTAGGACCTGCAGGACTTATGAACATGCTATCTTTTGCAAAATTCCAGATTTCCGAACAGATGATGGCGCATAATCACCTGGAAATTATTGAAGAAGTAAAGAAGTTGGTTTCATCAATATCCTCCATGACTGAGCATTCAATAAAGCTTGGCAATAGTATTTCAAGCGCAGCAAATCATTATGATAAATTCACTGCATCATTTAATAGAAATTTCTTATCAAAAGCACGAAAGCTAGGTAAAATGGGTATAGATTCCTCCCTAAAGCAAGATCAAAAGAATTTGCCACGTTTTCAAATTATTACCTCTAAATCTGAGCTTATAGAAGTAGAGTCAGAGAATGTTCAAAATGATGTTCGCAGCGATGAGATCAAGAAGCTTGAAGAAGCGTAGAACTTATTATCTACTTCTATATAAGTTACAGACATAAAGTATTATTATTAACTACTATCCCTATCCAACTTAATTTTCTATATATCTGAAGCCGTTTTAGTTGATTCTGGTATTACAGGTTTAGGTAACATAATTTTTGATTTCAACTTTTCAAACATGATAGTAAAGCCACCATTTCCCAAGATGCTCCCCATAGTACAGAATGGATCAAATAACAGATATGTCGTCAGAATGATAGAGCTCATTTCAGAGGTAAAGCCTAGCTTAGACTCAAGAACAGGGGTCATTATTAATATAGTTCCACCTGGGATTCCAGCGGATGCAAATTTTGCCAAAACATAGGAGATTGCAAATATTACATATTCCTCTATAGCAGGAAAATGCTGGTACTCAACAATATATAAAGACATAGCCATTAATGGTATCGCAAGAGCATCACCCATCATATGCGTGTTAGTAATAAATGGTATAATCTTCTTTGGTATTGCTTCATCTTGTGCATTACGAATAGTGCCTTGTATCATGGCAGGCATTGCTGCAGCACTCGACATTGAGCAAAATCCGACTATAGCAGGTGATAGAATATTTTTCACAGCTGAGATGGATTTACTAATACTGAATTCATTAACTATCAAGTAAAACAGCCCTATATAGATAACATATAAACATAATATTACCGACAATAGTGGCACAAAATTTTTGAATAAAATCTCGAGTAATCCACTATGCTGCGCTTTTAATATGAAGCCCAAAATAAAGATCGGCAAAACTGGGGTAAATATTTTTGACAAGAAAAAATTTACTATATCTGATCCTTTATTTGCAAAACTTTTTAAGGATTCAATTTTTTTTACACTTACATATATCCCAAGAAGCAAACCAATAATAAGAGCAGTAGAATTGTCACAGATAGGTGCTAGGTTTAGCGTATACACCGCTTCCAATTCTTGCATTTCTTGCTGCTGAATATGATTGGGAGAGACAATAAAGTTCTGCGCAAAAAAACCTACTGGGTATGATGTTATAACTGCAGCAAAATTTGACATGCAGACTAAAAACAATAATAAGCCTGTAAATACCGCAAAGCCCCCTGAGAGCTGAGCAAAACTAGAAAATACAAGAAAGAAAATGATAGCTGGGAGTACAAAAAGCAGTAATTCTTTCATAACCGAGCTGATTGTAAAAGATATAGATTTTATGTATTCTGGTAAAAAACCGCCAAATAAAAAAGCAGCTAAGATAACAAAAATTAACTTTGCAGGTAAGCTAAAAAATATTTTACGAAAATTTATGAATTCAAACTCCGAATGAAACAGTTAAGACTTTGTAGCATCTTCTAGCAAATTAGTCAAGATAATAGTTTATTCTAAAGCTGAGCATTGTTAAATAATGCCCAGTCTATTGTGTGCTAAAATTTGGATTATCTAGATACAGTATTACTTCTTCTTCGATGTCAATTTAGATAAAAGCGGGACTTGAGCACGAAGAGCGAAGCCTATAAATATAGGTGAGCTAAGAGTAACGACATCCCGATTTAAAATAAATTGACTATAACTACGTTACTTACATATCTATTGATATAGTTAAGCTTCCTGTGTGCGTATTGTCCTTATTAACACGAGAGTATGTATACTTAGGCTTTAGTTTATAACGGTCGATATACCACAAACCTACTGCAGCTCCAAGACTCCACCTGGTATTTGAGTTTGATTTTATTGGTTCATTAAATAAGCTGACGCTGTTAGCAACGCCACTAGTAATCTTTATATTACTTTTGCTACTGTAAATATTGTGGTAAATGTCTCCGAAAAGTTTGAAATGTACAGAGTATTCATCTGATTCTAATTTAGATCTCAAAGAGAAACCTGTATATATGTCCCAAAAAGAGATATCAAATCCTTGTACCTTTGAATTGTCATTTGTATTATAGCCCTTAGTTTCAACATTCAAAAATTCGACTCCCAATTTAGGTTTAAATGTAAGGTCGCTCATTTTTATAGTGTAATTTATTGCGCTATATGCACTCATAGAGTTCACATCTCTACCAGATGGTAAATTATCTCCTTTAATCTTTGATTGGTAAATAGAACCTGCAGCTACTAAACCCACTTGATCTGATAAATTAAATGTTCCTCTTATACCAAATCCATTATCCTCATTACTACTATCATAATAGTTATAAGGCTTAAGATGGCCGTTTATATGATGATAAAATATTCCTACTATATTTTCATTTTCTAATAATTTATCTATGCCTATTACAAAACTCCTTGAAAGAATATTATGCTTGCTATCTGCATCTCCTTTTGATTTTGAGCTTCTTATAGATCCATTGATCCAAGCTCTAAAATTGTTATGATTTTCTGAGCCTGCAGATACAGAACTAGTCTGAGAGTCTTCTTTTACAAAAGACCAAAAAGAAGACTCTTCTTGTTTGCCAACTTCCCCTTCTTTCATTGCATCAACTACGTGTCTTATATCTTGCCGTTGTTCTTTTGTAAGATTTTTTCTTGATAACGCTTTGATTGCTTGTTTGTAAGCTTCGCTATTATTATTTGCTCCCCCGGCATTTAAGTCTACATCTAATTGAATGGCCTGACTTGTTAAAGAGTACAAAGTAGCAACTGTTAAGATAACCTTAAATATGTTTTTCTTACTGGTATTCATCATAACTAAAATATCATTAATGTCTGTAAACTGGGTGGGTTAAATCCCTCGCCTTCAGGCGAAGACTTCAGTATAATATAACGATGCAGTCATATAGAAAAGGAAGTCATTGTTTGTTCGATCTTAAGTATCACTTGGTATG
>Ga0206126_10005940_pt1 | contig 10989 bp, 9 predicted proteins | sample Helgoland_Spring_5_FD_148621 | JGI IMG/M metagenome (GOLD analysis project Ga0206126, IMG submission 148621) | Pelagic subsurface seawater microbial communities from Kabeltonne, Helgoland, North Sea - Helgoland_Spring_Bloom_20160412_1 | ecosystem: Environmental > Aquatic > Marine > Epipelagic ...
GGCAACGTTACAGAAATTCGTCTCGGTCCACGCGTCTATTCAGAACCATTTCAATCAGGAACGCCATCTCTATTCACGCACCAATTTCAAGCTAAACCGTGACGCTGCTCTGGCTGAGTGGCGTCAACTATTGAGCGCATAAATTTCGGTTGCCCCATCAATCTGATGCTTGCAGTCATTAGTCTGACAGCACCGGAAATTTATCAAAAACATTCTTCAATATCGCGAGTGGTGAACTAATTTACAATTAAAGTGAAACACTATTACCAAAAATAGTGGTGCAATCCAATATCTGTACGTACTTTTACAACAATGTTTTTATAAGTTATCGTACAGCGTAATATCTGTAATTTTGTATAAATTTGAGCCAAGGCTAATTAGGGGTTTCTCCTGATCTATGCTCGCTGTGCTTGCAATAAATTTTATTATGATTTCATATGGAAAGGCGAATTTTTTTGAGGTGAAAAGTTGAAAAATATAATAAAAATGGCAACTTACAGCGGTGTTACTGACGCAAAAATAATTACTGAACGAGAATACAAGCAACTACCGGATAAGGTTAAGTTGACTGTCTCGAGAGATATTGGTGTCAGCAGAGGTGGACTTTTTAAAGAACTCGATCGCCAAGACGCGGGAGTGCAGCAACCTCAGGAGTGGCCATATTATTATATTGAGACAGATTCTGGTTTTGTAAAAGCAAATGTTATAGCCGCTGTCGCAATCACTTATCTGTCATTGGAGCAACGCGATGAAATTCGTAGCCAATGTCCAAAGGGTGCGCATCACGGCGATGAAATCGTAAAATCACTCGTCCCAAAATATAACGTTAGTAAGCACGCAATTGCTTTAATTTCGAATTGTAATGATGATGAATTAAAAGTGTTTCACGACCTGCCTGAATTAAACGATGAAAAAGGAGAATTGCACACCCTCAAAAGTGGTAACTGGGAAGCATATCAAACATTTTTGATTGAGGCGTACCGGCCACCGTCTAAAGGTGGCAATACGACGGCATTACATACGCATCGAATGTTAATTGGCGGTAATTGGTATAGTTTTTACGCCCTTGGAAAAAAAATGTTTGTCTTCAAAAATGATACGGTTTCGTTTGATTACATCATTACGGAGAGTGGCTATCGGAACGTAAAAAAACCGACAATTACAACTCGAGATGCTAAGGGGAAAGTGGTGCGGCGTGGAAATAGGGGTTACAAAAAGCAGCTTCGCAGTCAGCGCTAGATATAAATAAGCATGACAAATTCTGAAAAAATGCAAGATTTAAAAACTTGCGAATTCATTATTAAAGCCAAAAAACTACATGGAGAAAAGTTTGACTACTCTCGTGTTGAGTATGTCAACAGCACTACACCCGTCCTGATTGAATGCCCTGACCATGGTGTGCTGTGGCAGGTTCCAACTGCTCATCTCCGCAAACGGATGCACGGCTGTAAAGAATGTGGCCGCGTATGGCAAAGTAAAAATACTTTGCGCAAACGAACTGAAGAATTTTTCAAACGCTGTGAAAAAAAACACGCTGATAAATTTGATTATTCAGAAACTGTATTTGACACACTCGATGGAACAATTGAATATGTCTGTCCCAAGCACGGACATCAAGAGATGCAAGCCAGATTGCACTTGGGTGAGGAAGGATGTCGTGAGTGTGCGCTGGAAGTAAAAATTGAACTTTTGAAATTTTATAAAGATCAAAAACAGACTGCTGCGCGAGAGAACTTTAAACAAAAAGCTTCAAAAAAGCACAAAGATTTTTATGATTATAACCAAGTAGATTATGTTAACAATACGACGTTAATAGATATAATTTGCCCAATACACGGACAATTCTCTCAGCAACCAAGTAACCATCTTATGGGTGCAGGTTGTGAGGCCTGTGGTATTGCAAGGCGAGCAGATAAAAAGAGGAAAAGTTTAGAGGATTTTATCGCTGAGGCTAAAGCTGTTCATGGCGATACCTTTGATTATCGTAACTTTAAATACGAGACCACTCATACTCCAGGAATAATTATTTGTTCGAATCCAGACCATAAGCCGACACCGATTACACCTGCTCACCATTTGGGAGGTCAAGGATGTTCGGAGTGCGGTGAAGAAGGGCGAGACAGATGGCGCAGATCAAGTGGCCATGACACGGAGAGTTGGATAGCGAAAGCCCGAGAACTACACGGTGATCGATACGATTATAATCAATCAGAATACACTGGTTATGACTGCGCCATTACAATTAAATGTGCAGAACATGGGTTGTTCGTGCTGGAGCCTGCTCATCAGCATATCGAGACAGAACGGCGTCGGGGTTGTGGCGAATGTGCAACGAGAGAGTCGACTCATTCAATGGCCATAGGACAATGGCTCACCGAAAAGGGATACAATTTCATAAAAGAATGGTCGCACCCAGAGTGCAGGGATGTGAAGGTTTTACGCTTTGATTATTTCTTGCCAGATTTCAATGCTTGCATTGAGTATGATGGTGAACAGCACTTCAGACTTGGCCCTTGGGGGCATGATGAGGAAGACATTCAGTTTAGATTTATAAAGGGACGGCGACGAGATGCGATAAAGTCTTTGTGGTGCATCGATAACTCAGTTCGATTAGTAAGGGTGACTTCAAAAACAAAACTCAAGAAAATTGATGCTCACTTGGCTTCGATAATTCCAAACACATTATATAGCTGTAGTGTTGATATTGAATGTCCAAAAGATGATCAGAACGTCATAAATGAGATGGGTTTGGACGCATATTTAAAGGCTTTGATTCATTGGGGCGGCTTTGTCGATGATCGGCAAAAAGCGGGATTGGACTGGTTGGATAGAGTTCCAGGTTTTGTACTCGGCAAAAAACGTCCTTTATCCTCGAAATAGAAAAAAATCTCGATACATAAATTCCCTGTTATACCTGTCATATGTGTTATAATCTGACCTAAAATATGATAGGTATGACAAGTATGATAGCTATTGAGGCATAAGCTTTCTTTCGGATCAGACAGTCAATCCAAGTTCAACCAGCTTATTTAAGCTTACACTCAGCGCCATTCACTCTCGCCTCTCATTCTGATCGGCTAGAGGCGCTACATGGGCTGAGTGTGAGGTTAGATTGGCTGTATGGGGGCAAAATAATACCTGAAGCGGTTGATACCCAACTCAAATTAAATTTTGCCGCAGGATTTTATAGCTGTGGCATATATTTCCTCAAACACTTGGCTGGACGGCTTGTCTGCGTTTGAAGGGTAATGATCGCCCACCAACCTTTGAAGCTGCTGTGAGGCGTTCCTGTGGCTATCTGATTGATTGCTGTGGGATGAAAAACCTCAAAGACTATGTGCGCTCCGATGCTACCAAGTTCCGTGATTATCTATTTGCTAAGGGCCTGAATGGGGCTTCTGTGGCTAGGATATTTGGGGCAGTAAGAGCCGTTATAAACTTAGCCCTGAGTGAGTTTGGTATAGCTATCGTCAACCCATTCTCAAACGTCTATTTTGATCAAAGCCAAGGGGTTAAGAAGAGGCTCCCCATAAAGCCTGAGGACATCAAGAAGGTTCAGGCAGAGTGCTATAAGGCTGATGATGAGAAGCGCTGGCTGATAGCCCTGATTGCTAACACAGGGATGCGTTTAGCCGAAGGCGCTGGACTTCTACGGTCTGACTTTATTGAGCAAGATGGCATCCTATGCGTGAACATTAGGACGCATCCTTGGCGATCCCTGAAGACAGCAAGCAGTGCTAGAATAATCCCACTGGTTGGATCAGCTAAGTGGGCAGCAGAACGCATATTAGCGCAACCTGTTAACAGTGAGTTTGCATTCCCTAATTACAATGATGGTTTACGCACTAACGCAAACTCAGCCAGTGCTGCTTTGAATAAATGGCTGAAGATTAAGATTGGGCCATACTACACTATTCATAGCTTCCGTCACTCAATACGAGACAGGCTAAGGGCGGTTGAATGTCCCAGTGAAGTTATTGATTAGATTGGTGGCTGGTTAACGCTAGGTGTTGGGAATGCTTATGGAGAGGGGTATTCGGCTAGAACTTTGTACAATTACCTTGGGCAAACAAGATTACTACAAACGGTACTCCATAATATTTAGAAACAAAAACAAAGCTGTCAGAATGGCCTCACTAATGTGACGCCCAATATTTACAAAAAGATACATCTAGGTGAGTGGTTTTGGCTAAAAAATAGCATCATTTATCTTAGGAAGCCGTAGATAATTGGCTCATGAGAAAGTTTCCACTCCGCATTGCGTAAACTTTTAACGGCACCAATCACGACAATCCGAGAATTATCCATATCAATCATAATTTTTTGTCCGTTGTATCCAATTAGCGCAAATATAGCACCTCCTTTCAAGCGTTGAATATCAGTATGAAATTGAGCTGAATATGTTTTTGAGTATTTATCAGATGCATCATTCTTCCAAATGCGTCGATTATACATTTCTTTCAAATACTTCCCTTCACAGGTATCATTTTGCCAATCATCCATCATTGCCTTAGCAATTCGCAAAAAATCGTATCTTGTTGCCGATATTCCGTATTGACCTGCACCCTGTTTAATTCGTTCCCCCATAGTAGGAGACCAAGAGTGATCCATTAAAGGGTTCATCCACAGATAAACTGGATGTTCAATTTTCACCTTATTCTGGTAAAAATCCTTAATGAAGCGCTCAAAATCATTACCAATTCGATGCATCATATAATTGAAGATGATATCAGCGGTTAGATTACTGTAGGCATATCTTTTGCTACTTCTAGCTGAAGTATCTTTTAGTTCTAATGAATTCCATACGGCTTTCATTAAAGGCGCATTTCCGTGAATATTTCTCCCCGTTTTAATGAAATTTCCATCATATTTTTTTATCACATGAGTATCACCGGCTTTCATATTCAGGAGATTTATTAAAGGCTGACCATAATAAAGCGTGTTCTCCATAAGTGGCCAATCTTGTATCGGAGCGTCAACAGACGAGATATAGCCCTGGCAAACTGCATGCCCTACTAGATAAGAGGTAATGCTCTTACCCATAGAATGTGATGGAAAATAAGACTTGTCAGTAAACTTGTATTGAAATCTATCTTTCGGGGGGAGCGCATCATATACAACGATGCCATCATCATAATACAGATAGCTCAATATTGTAGACTTTGCCATTTCACGATCAATAGTCTCATGACTTTTTATCTGTTTTTTGAACTTTCTTGGATTCGACGTTGGATTTACCTTGTACATCTGGCTAGTCTTGAGCCGGAGCTCCGCTGTTTTTCTATAATAATATTCCAAGGTTGCGTCGTTAGGTTGCCAATCTATTTTGTCCGGTATTTCACAGCAACTTTCGTCAAAAAAATGAATTTTTTCAGATTGATTTTGTTTAACTTTTACCGATGCTTTATTTTGTTTAACTTTTACCGATGCTTTATTGGATGGCTTGGCTACCGCACAGCGCTTTAGTGTTTTTACTCCAAAATTTATGTTCCTTAATATTTCAATATTAAATTGATTAAGTTTAGCAAATTCTGACTCAGTAAACTGCCCTTCATAGCCATCCCAATATTTATCAAAGAATTGCTCTGCGGCACGTTCTGTCTTTTTTCCCCATACTCCATCTACTGGGCCGGGCCTAAAGCACAATTCAGTTAACATCGTTTGTACTTTTTGAACGTCTACGCCTTCATCCACACCAGCAAAGACTGGCTGCGCAAACAAAGCTACAATTATGAATATTGTGGAAAAAATGATGTTAGAAATCCTGCCAGTTCTATAATGCCGCCGCAAATCAGCGGGAACTCTACGGGAGAAATTCCAAATACCGTCCTTTTGGAACGTATAGCTATTAGATTTGGTTGCCAGCATGGTCTACGGCTCACTTACTAAGTCGAATTAATGAGGTATTACAATGCTTTGGGTGATTGGGTGGTGCCCCCACACGGAGATGGCTCCGCCAGTAGGCACCAACGCTTAGCATTAACCTTACAAAACAAGGCTACTGTCTCATTCTGGTTCCTGCAACAGGCGTAAAATGGTCTACGGTTTGGTCTACGATCCAAGCTTAGGGCTACTGCACGTATATGTGGCATATAGGCGTTCCAATGGCCCAAGCCCTCAGAGACTCTCAGTGAGTCATTCAGGGCGATACTGGCTTGGGTGCTGGTAGTTGACGGATGAATCTGATGGGCCTGTACGGGCCTTAGAGAGTCTCTCAGAGGTACTCAGCCGTAGGGGGCGAGTGCCGCCCCACCCCTAGTGGGTATCGTATATGGGGCTGACCCTAGATTGGCTGTGAGGAACTGTAAACCTAGCTGAATGCAGAGCGTTTAAGCCAAGCTTGACTATTTTGTTAAGTCAGAGGGGAGATGCTTCGAGTGCACAAGTTATCACATTCAGAGGATTCACATCATGAAAGTGATCGGTTATGCTCTAAGTCCTACTAGTATGGGGAAGGGCCTCCCCTGAAGGGGCCCTGACCAGTAGTATAAATAACTAAGGAGCAGCTATTGCCAGACGTTAACCCAACATCAATTAGGCCCAATCAAAGTGACAGTTGAGACCTAGCTTGGAGTGATGCTCGGTATCAAAGGTTCTATGAAGTCGTAGATCAGTTAGTAGCTGAACTTCAGGAGCATGTATGGGTTAAGACAGGCAAAGCTAAGCGTAGGATGTCGGGGGATGGGTTAGAAAAGCTTACCTATTCAGTTGAATGCTTAGTCAGAGACTGTGTCGCTGTGATCTATGGCACTCTAGCCGTTAGCCACCGCCACAACAGCAATGGCTCATCTGACATCTACAGAGGGTTTTCTACAGTGGGGCTGACGACCATTCACAGTTTCAACTTACTCTACGCAACTTGGCAGCTCTCTGAATAAAAGAACGATACAAGTTAGCGGTTTTTTACCCTGCTATGTTGCAGCCGTTTCTGTGGCAAACTATCGCTATCGGCTTCACACCTGACGGCGGACAATTAAATATCCAGCTTCACATTGACACTATATTTCGCATAATTATACTTAGAAATAACATTGTTTGAATTAGTTGATGATGAGAGAAGCAATATGAAAAAATTAAAAATACTCGGCAGTTTTTTAATGTTATTGGGTGCGGCTGACTACTATCTTTATAATTTTGTTGGGTTTGACATTTATGAGATGATAGGTGTCAATTTGACCGGTTATGTTAGTACATACTCAGCATTTGCTGTCGGACTTTTTGGTCTTTTTATCTATATAACAGCGAACCAGTCCGAAGATGATGTGGCTATTCAAGCCTCACTCCAGAATGGCGAAGATCTTATTTTTACATCTCCAGTTATGGAAAAAAGAACCAAAGCAGAATTTAACCGGCAACTTGTGCTAACAAAACATTCATTGAAAATTTTTCTAAATGGAAGCGAATTGTCTACTTGGGATTTGGTAGACATCAGAGAGATAAACGTGGGTTTCGCAAGCATAAAAATTTCTGCTACCGATGGGGAAGAATGTAAGGTTTTCATAAGTGCGATGGGTGCAAAACGTCTAAAAACTCACCTTAAAGAAATAGGATTGCTGTGAGGCCAATCAGATATCTTTTTTGAGAACAACATGACGGTCACCAAGGTCTTTATCGCAGTTATAGCCCTTGCCCTGATTGCGAAGACTTACTTTATTCTGAAGTCTTAGGTTGTTTCCATGAACGCAAAGCTATCTTCTGTATCAGACAAGAGTATGAACCTAACGTACAATGCCTGCGGTAGTCGCTTCAGTAACAAGATTGCTGAAATAATCCTAGCAGCGAGTGATAGCACAACCGCCCATGAAGTCTGCCATAGAGAGCCACATGCAGGGGTGGTGGTGTCAGGAGCCAACACGCCTGAGATCCATGCGTTTGTCAGATATTGCCGTTAGCTTTGCGATCATGGGAACAGTCTAGGACATCATTATGACATAGGCATTCGCCAATACAACAAAAGCTATGACTGCGATAAAGACCTTGTTGGCTGTCATGATGTTCTCAGCAAAATTGCATTCGAACCATAATTTGTTCAATACCCAATAAGCGACTGTACCTGCCCGTTCGTAATTTTTTATCGCCATCGACCTTGTTCGAGCATGCTTGGTATTGTGACCATTCCATTGCCATAAAGGCACATAATTGTTCGGATTTGACCTCCATCAGTTTGTGTCAATTGGACGACTCGCTTACCATCTTTCAACCATGTGTCGTTCGCTACGACGTCTACATTTGCTAGGATCATCATTGATCCTTGATTTTTATCTGCTAGCCGAACACATTCTTCTTTCGCTCGAGAACTAGCAAATATCAATTCAGGGGATGGCGTTCCTTTTGCAATCCAATATGCAACGAGTAGTAAAAATAAGAATAAAAACCACAAATAATTCCTAGTTATGCTTTCGTCTCCACCTTTGTGTTCTAACATGTTTGATTTTATCTCAGAATTTTTTGTCAAAATAAGACCTAAATCAATAGAAAAGTCTGAAACGTTCAAATAAAATAGATCATTCGACAAAACCATGCGTTGAATGCGACCGCCAGCCAGATCTGGATCGAAAAGCAAAAATGTACCTTCTGTTATGGTTGCCGCCAAACCTTCATTTTCAAGAATAACATCAGAATTGGCCATATAAGTGTAGCCAGCTTTGTCTCTGATTTTATATTTCCACGGATAATCAGAACCATCGGGAGCTATCTTTGCAACAATACCTTCAACAAGATCTTCGTGTGACTTTGAGGGCCTACCAGCAACATCTTCATCATCTAATAATTGAGTTCCCTCAACAGGAGCACCACAATGTACACAATGTTCAGCCTTATTCGATATTTCTTTTTCACATTCTTCGCATAGAATTAACGCCATTTGTATTGGTTTCCAATTCCCTCAAGTACGTCTCGTGGAGAGCAGTTATTCAGTATGAAATCACTTCTTACCAAGGCTACCTTAATGACAAAGTCCACTGCTGGTCAAAGTGATGATCCTGCTCGTTGATTGACGGAAATTTGTCTCACATTGGTCAGCGGGTCAAGACGCACTTTGAGAGAGAAAGCAGTAAAAAGAAAAGGGGATAGACCCGAAGATCCAGTCACAAACCCAAGATGTCCTGCCAGGGATTCAGAGATATTAGATCAGTTTCGCCCCTCGTATCTATCCATGTAAGGTCAGTATCATTTGATAAGGTATCTTTGGTTGGAATAGTTTTTATCATGTATATTCCTATTAGGGCACTACTCGGTAAGGCTCTGCTATGAGGGAGGGGTGGGGTAATGTTGCTGCAGATCAAAGCTGTCGCGACGGATTACGTCAAACCCAACGGCCTAGCGTTTTCGCCCGATGAGAGCTTGCTTTATATCGCAGATACAGGTGCGACACATGAGCCTGATGGTCCCCGCCATATTCGGTGTCATACAGTTAACGAGGATGGAAAAACACTCAGCGCGAGCGAGGTTTTCGCGACCTGCACCACCGGACTTTTTGATGGTTTTCGTTGCGATACAGATGGCCGCATTTGGACCAGTGCTGCCGATGGCGTGCATTGCTACACGCCATCAGGTGCGTTGATTGGTAAAGTGATGATTCCTGAGATCGTCTCCAACGTCCGTTTTGGCGGTTTGAAGCGAAATAGATTGTTCATCACAGGAACGACGTCGGTGTATGGGGTGTATTTGAATGTGAACGGGGTTTCTGCTTCATCGTGATTGTGGCTCGGCGCATTGTTGTATCAGATGGTTTCCGATGGATTTAACTCTCGGAGATTTCAATGCCTGCATGGAGAGACCTTCTTTGTGGCTTAGTCGAAGTTCGCTGCGGGCTTAAACCGCGTCTATATTGTCTCATCTAAGGATGTAGACCAACTGACGGCATCCTCCTCATATGGAATCAAACAGCGAATCCAAAAATCGCTATTTGCTGGGCTTGGCGCGAACGACCGCTATAACCGACGCAAAACCGTGATGGATGTTGCGATGAATGTCTCCTTAGGGCCGTTCATGTTGGTCGGGGCGAGATCGTTTGACTGGATTGCTGCGATGCGGCTAACGGCAGTAAGGAGCCGATACTGTTGAAAAACTCCAAATTTCAGATGTCGCAGTTTTTCGAAACGAACCTGTGATGCCAAAAAGACAAATGAGATCTGCCATGAGGCGCGGTGAGCTGCCACATGAGCAGTAGAAGACTAATTTGACCGAACCCCCCTAAGGATCGAGGATGACCTCGTCTAAATAGAAATCAATGTCGAAAACAGGCGTGCTCATTCTGCTGCTTCCAAATGATCAAGGCACATTGCATCCAGATCAAGCATGTCTGTCATATTGAATGCCCCCATGCCGCCGTCGATGGCGATATCCGCCCCCTTCAACCAGTTACTTGCGGGAGACAGCACAAATGCCGCGATGTCTGCGATTTCCTGAGGCGTTCCGGGGCGTCCGGCCCGCTCCACGTTGCGGGCCATTTTTGCGCCAAAGGCCCTTTTGAAATCGTCTAAGATGCCAGTTGAAATCCCGCCTGGGCTCAGAGAATTGATGCGGATGCCACGGCCGACCATCTTTTCTGTGATGGCAACGGTCCAAAGAATCATAGCCTCCTTCGTGAGATTGTAGCAGCGGGTCGCATCGATCCCTTCTGCGCGTATAAAGTCCACGACTTGATCCGCGTGTCGCAATGCAGCCAGTCGTTTGTTCTGTTCCAAGTTGTCGCGCCAGCCGTGGCCGGCGCGTGACGCCATGTTCACAATCGACGCACCAGATTTCATGAGCCACAAGATAAGCAATAAAGGTTTGGCAGGCGTTAAGTGTTGGCTACGTACTTACCGTGACTAGGTTGGGTGATGATGTCTTTGGCAAGGAGCTGCTTAATAGCTCTGAACAGAGTTGGTCGCGACAAATTCGAAGTCAGCAGATGTTGTTCAATAGCTTTCGTAGTGATTGAACCACCAGCTTCTGTCGCTTGTACGATGCAGGAGAATACGTACTTCTCAGGTTCAGACAATT
>Ga0206126_10005950_pt1 | contig 10980 bp, 10 predicted proteins | sample Helgoland_Spring_5_FD_148621 | JGI IMG/M metagenome (GOLD analysis project Ga0206126, IMG submission 148621) | Pelagic subsurface seawater microbial communities from Kabeltonne, Helgoland, North Sea - Helgoland_Spring_Bloom_20160412_1 | ecosystem: Environmental > Aquatic > Marine > Epipelagic ...
GCATTGGGAAGCCTGACACCGATGGAATTCTTGCAAAGAAGGATCATGGACAAGATGGCCGCTTGAGGTCAAAGATTTAACTCCAAGGACTCCACGTAAAGCTGGAGGAGACTTGGGGCTCAGGTCATTTCCTAAATGGCAAAAATCGCCTACATACTATTATGTCACAAAGACCCTGAGGCTATTATTAAGCAGGCTCAGCGTTTAACTGCGACTGGCGACTACATATCCATCCACTTTGACGCGAGCGCGAACCCCAAATTTTTCAAACAAATCAAAGACGCCTTGGCTGAAAACGACAACGTCACGTACGCACATAAACGTATCAAGTGTGGATGGGGCGAATGGACATTGGTCCAAGCAACCCTTTACGCGTTGGAATCCGCCGTCAGTTCTTTTCCTCGGGCGACCCACTTTTATATGCTGTCAGGCGACTGCATGCCGGTAAAGTCTGCGGAGTACATCCATAGCTTTCTTGATGATAACGATGCTGATTTCATCGAGAGTTTTGACTACTTTGAAAGCGACTGGATCAAGACTGGCATGAAAGAAGAGCGGCTGATTTATCGCCATTTCTTTAACGAGCGCACCCAAAAGTGGCGTTTTAACACCAGCTTTCGTTTGCAACAGCGCCTTGGCCTGACCCGCAAAATCCCCGATGATATTCAGGTGCAGATTGGCAGCCAGTGGTGGTGTTTGCGTAGACGTACTGTGGAGTGGGTTCTGGAATTTACCCGTCAGCGCAAAGATGTGATGCGTTTCTTTCGAACCACGTGGATCCCCGACGAGACATTTTTTCAAACGCTCGTTCGCCATGTTGTGCCCGAAAATGAAATCCGCACACGGACTTTGACCTTTCTCCTGTTCTCAGACTACGGCATGCCGATTACGTTTTATTACGACCAGTACGATTTATTACTGTCGCAAGATTTTTTATTCGCCCGCAAAATCAGCCCTGAAGCCGAAAGCCTGAAACGCCGTCTTGGCCTGCTGTATGCCGCCGAGGGTCTCCGCTTTGACATCTCAAACGAAGGTTGGGAGCTATTCAAATTCCTATCGGGACGTGGCCGCATTGGCCGACGGTTTTCGACCCGATTTTGGGAGACGGAAAGTACATTGGGCCGCGAACGCGAGCTGACCATTTTGGTTTGCAAAAAATGGCACGTTGCAAAGCGGGTTCTTGAGCGCATTCGCCAAGTGACCAATATTCCCGCCATCGAATACTTGTTCAGCGAAGAGAACACCCCCTTGCCAGACTTGGGTGGCATTCAGAAGACACTGGGCAAACGTCATCGTCACCGTCGTGCTTTGATGCGGATGTTGTTTGATTACTACGAGACCGATCGTTTGGTGGTTTGTATGGACCCTGGCGATATTGATCTATTGCGAGACTTCGAAAGTGACCGCTCCAAAACCCGTATTCTGGAAATCCAATGCGACTTCACGGAAGATTACATGATCGGGCACGCCATGCGGGTTGGTTTGGCGGGCGACCATACATCCAACGAGACGCTAGAGCGTTTGTTGCCAACCATCCGTAACGACATCAACTTTGAAAGCGATGCTTTGCGCGACGCCGAATTCGAGAGACTACATCGTATGCGCCAGTCCTCTTCAATCGAGGCGAACGCGCAGGAGTTGGCAAATTTGCTCACAATCTCGATTGATAATGCGCGAAAAATTGTCGAAGCAGATTACATCTTCTCCGACTAATCTTTGCCTACTTAGCGCGCCATGAATTCAGCCAGCCCTTTAGACGGCCATGGCCACCCTCAACCGCATCACCTGCGGCCTCCCAGTTGTCTTGAATTTCCTCAAGTGTGGGATCAATCCGCGCCATGCGGAAACGACGCCAGCGGACAAAGATGAAATAGCTGACAGCAGCGAACAGCGTCAAAATCAGGATGTTCAGGATCGGCCAACCCTTGGATGCATTCGGCCCATCGACCACTTTCACAGAAATCGCATTTGGGAAGATCGACAGAAATTCATTGCGCCAGCCATAATGTTTAATCATCGCATACTGCGGTGCCTCAGCCGCTGATTTCAGATCGCTGGCTTCGGCCTGCAGGTTCGTTGTGTCGAACTTGAAATACGGTGGCCAACCCCATCCTGTATCCTCATTGCGATACACCATCACTTCACCGTTTTTGGCCAGCTTGGTCTGGATAAAAAAGATATCGCGGTTCACAGCTGTGCCCGCATTGCCCGTATCGGCAGAGGCCCAGAAGATCGAATTCTCACCGAAATCAATCCGCTTTTCATAGGTATCGGTAATCCGCACGATGTCCTTTTGGGGCAGCGTGTAATGAAAGAACGCAGCAACAAACGTCCAGAATGCGATGATCAGGAACCACTTGATATAGGTCATGTCTGTGCCCCCTTAGGCAAAATTCGTAAGATAAATGATGACGGCAACCAGCACCGTCGGAATGATATAAACACCCAAGATCAGTTTACGACGCACAGAGCCATCGTATTGTTCAAGGCCCTCTCGAATATAGTCATCGCGATCACCGCCCTTTGCGGCATCGTCCATCTGCTCAAGGATCCACTGCGCCTTCAACTTACCACGACGCACAGCGCGGGAATAGAACGACAGGCACACATAAACGATCGTCAATACGATAAAGCCCATAACCAACAAGCGTGCGAGTGCAAACATCTAACGTCTCCTAACAGCGCCCCAAGGGCCAACACGTGCGATCAAATCTTCCTTCGCTTGATCGGTGTCCATTTCCATACTGGCCTCATGGCCAAACAGTGCAGCACGCGCACCCGCCTTGTCCACTTGGTACTCGCGCTCAAGGAAACGCGCAACATAGTCTTTTTTCGTCTCGGGCCAGCCTGCGTAAGTCGTGTAAAACAGCTCCTTATGGCAGATGAACAACTGGCGAATGTCGGCCATGCACAATTGCGCCAACAACATATTCACCAATCCGCTGTCGCCATGTTCCGCCGCCCGCAGCGTATAAAAATACGCGGGATGATCGGATGTGATTGTGGGCCACGCGCCCCCATGTTCCGCCCATGCCACCAGCTTGCTCAGGGCGGTATAACTCTCTGGCAAAAGATGCGCGTTTTCGCGGGCCAATCGGCGCATATCGCGGCGGCTGGTTTGGCTAAGGTCGATACCTTGATCGGCAATGGTATCGATCAAGATAAAGTCCATCTTTTGACGCAGGATCGCAGTGCCATCGACACCGCGTGCCTTGATAATCGGTTCAACCAGATCGTTGTATTCTAGGAACTTGGCGATGCGATTGCGTTCACTCAGATCAAAAACGTATTTGATCGGCAGGTCGCCTAATGCCTCTTGGGGACCAGATTAAATCACCGCAGGATGATCAAGGTTTTGGAAAATATACAGCCCGCCAAAATGCGCGGTCCAATAGTTACCTTGCTTGAATTCCATCTGGTTCAGGCGCACCGGATTGCGCCGCACGTCGCCTGTTTCATTCGCCAGTGTGATCATTTCCGCGATCAACACATCATCGAACCACGCATCCTCTTCCTGCAAAAACGTATCGACCTTTTTGGCCAAGTCGTTCGCGGATTGGACTGTGCCCATGGTCGTGTCCGCCTCTACCGTCACGGCGCGGATGTCGAACAGGCGTTGGGGGTTGGTGACGGCATATACCGAATTCACCAACTCCCCCGCCACCGCGTCGCGGGCGGTGAGGGCGAACAACTGCGCCTCGTTATCGTCAAAGAATTTGCGCAGGATCGTGTGGGAGGTTGAGAACTTGGCGTTGAGCAACGGGCAGCGTTTTTGTTCGGTTGTGAGCAAGATAAACTGACGGTTCACGCCTGCGTGGTTGAGGTAAAGCGGGTCGTTTAATTCATCGCCAATCTCGGGGGCAAAGCCGGAAATATCGATGTGGAAATCGGTGAGTTTTGTGGTTTTGCCGGTAAGGTGTTTAAGCGCACGGTTATACCGCTCGACCAAAGCGGGCGAGGAGACATGGAAGAGGTTGCCAAACATGAGGCCGCGTTGGATGAGGCGTTTCATGGGCGGGGAGCTCCTTTGCTTTCCCAATTGGCGTGACGTTCTATTAGTGTTTGGTAGGCCGGGTCGTTTTGGAAAAACTCTTTGAAAACACGATTTGATTTCTGCCAATCAGCAACTTCCACCTTTCCCCTAACTGGGTTATTTGTCGCCAACCATTCATGTAAGTAAAAAAGAATACTGTGGACGTGTTTTAGCGCCTCGCAAAAAACTTCGTCACATTCACGGGCTGAAAAATGTGTCAGTTGTATACCAGATGGGGTTGGGTGCCCCCCGAGTTCACAGTGATCTTGATATTCTTCTTTCGAAAATGGGCTTCCTTCTATTGAGTATAGATTTCTTGGTGACCAAAGCTTTTGGCGGTCCTGCTTACTCGAGTTCAACCATTCGGTTACAACCCTATGTTCTGCATTGACAGCATACATCATATACTCAATTTCAACGAGTTGACGGGCAATGGCGGAGAGGCAGTATGCATTGCTAAACTTTGAGAGCGTTGCAATCCCAGCAACTAACGCGCTTGAAATTTTACACAACGCAGCGATTGCTTTCTCGGCCTCATCTTCTGGCTGTTTTATAAAACCTATCCGTGCCAAAAGAGAACTCGAGTCTGCTGCCAAGGTAAGCCTCGACCTTTCAGATTTTTCAATTGAAGAGAAGTCGAGTCCACTCACCCCTGCTCCCCCAAAAACCGCTTCTTCGCCACAACCTGTCGCTCCATATCCCGCACCATACCGTCAATCGCGACCTCGTCGGATTTGTCTGCATAGCGAAACTCGGAATCCGCGTAGCGGTTGATCTCTTGCACCACCATGTCCACCGTGATCGGTTGGCGCAGTTCTGAGATCATGCCCTTCTTGGTCTCGTAGTCCTTGAACAGGAACAGGTCGGGTTCCTCCATCCATTCATCGGGCAGCTCAAAATCCATCGCCCGCACTTTTACCGCGTCGGTGATGTTCTTGATCGCGCGGCCGGTGAACCGATCATCCGCCTCCTGAATGCCCTTTAGGTAGGTGCCCAGTTTCGCAATCGTGTCAAAGCCGCCGATCTGTTCGGACACTTGGTCGAACACTTTGATCAGCCCCTCCTCGTGCGGGCGCGCGTGCCCCTCGAACGACGCGGCGACGGCGGTTTTGATTTCCTGCGCGCTGAACACCTCGTGCGCGCCAGTCGGGATATCGTGGTTCTTGCCCATCAGCAGATACAGGATATCGATGTAGTCTTCGCGCGTCTGTGGCCCGTCGACCAAGAAGCGCGCGCCGGCCCGTTGGCGCAGGGCATCATCGACATTTTCGGGGTAGTTCGAGAACATGCCAAACGTGCAATTGCCGCGCACAACCGTGTTGGCACCTGCAAAGCTTTCCATCAAGACCGCGGTGATTTCGAGCTGGCCCGCCGATGACTGTCTGTCCCCCCGTTTACCCGCCAGTTGGTCTATGTCGTCGATGGTGCCAAAGCCAATGACGCTTGGATCAAGGACATTGTTGATGAAGGCCTTGGCATTCTGGCCCGACTTGCCCTGATAGCTGTCGATGTTGTCGGTGCTTAGATTTTGATAGCGGAAGGGGTAGCCAGCGGTGGCGCAATAATCATGCACCATCCCCGCCATCATCTGGATCAACGTTGTCTTACCGGTCCCCGGCTTACCATCGCCCATGAAGGTGAAAATGAACCCGCCCAGTTCGGCAAAGGGGTTCAGCTTGCGATCAAAATCATAAGCCATCAACATCTTGGACAGCTTCATCGCTTGATACTTGGCGATGTGATTGCCGACCACCTCGTTCGGCTTTTTGAACGACATGGTGAGGGTGGTGGATTTGGCCTTGGAGGCGGGGGAGAACCCAGCGACCGCAAAATCATCCGCCTCAACGCGCCATTTGGCATTGGTGAAGGGCTCTAAACGCGGGGCGGATTGCGCACGCAGCGCAACCTTCTCCATCAGCGCCTCAGCAAAGCCGGTGACGGTTGCAACAAGGCGGGGATCATCCTGCGCATGTTTAGCGATGTCTTGGTCCAATTCCCACAACGCACCATGCAATGCGGCCTGCCCATTGTCGATCAATATCTCCTCCACATCGCCCAACTCAATCGTAGCTTCAGAGGCATGGGAAGACAGCAAATAGGAGGTCGCATTACCAAATACATAGAGGCTAATCAGGGCTTCTGCCGCCAACAGCTCGGAAAACTCGGCCTTGCGATTACTTGCCAATGACCCTTCCAAATTCGAACGCTTCAGATCGCCCAACCCGGACATCTCAGCATAGTTCTCGGCCACCGCCAGCGCGATAGATAACGCACGGCGTAAGGCATTCATCACAGTGGCCTGCAGTGGTGAAATCAGCGTATCACCCGCGTCCGCCCCCTCAATCCGCGCCATCAATTGCACAGACCCAGACGTCGCAGTTCGGCGCGTCACCAATCCCGGTGTGGTAGAACGAAAGCGACGGCGGGTGCCGATGCCAGACGATTTCTCAACCGCCTCTCCCACAGCCGCCGTACCAATACGCGGCGCATGGTCAAACCCCTGCAACATGGCCAAAGCCATCGCATAATGTTTAACAATATCGCCTTCAATAAGCTCCATTTGATCTGACGTCTGGCTCATCGCATTGGCTCCTTCAAAATATCTTCATCTTACAAAATAAACTCCCCCCGGAGGGTCGATCACATTACGCGTAACCTCAATATCGCAGCACACGCCCCTGCGCGCTGACCACAAACTTGCGCACAGCACCAAACCCCCGTGGGTCCAATTCTTCCAAAACCTGATAAGGGCGCTGCGGCAAAATTATGCTGCGTTCGGTACCGGTCGCACCTGTATCGGCCCCGCGCCCAGCAAATGGATCAAGAGCAAAAATTTCACGTTCCACGGTCGAAAACCAACCGTCGCGTTCTTCAATCACCCGCTCGCTTTCAAGTCTCTCTTCGGTCCAAACCAACGCCCAATCTTGGCCTTCGGGTGCACGGGCCTGTGACAAAACCTGCGACAAGGGACCGGGCTGTTTTGTGTAGGCGGCCGAATACATCGGGCCGACATGAAAGCGGCGCAAACGCTTTGGATGCAGATCATCAAAATCTTCATCAAACCCCTTGGCAATTGTCACCAGTTTCAGGCCTCCCATGGCCTGCGCCATCAGATGTGCTTGGACCTCCGGCCAGCGCCGCTGGTCTTTTGGCAGTGTAGTCTTCCCACTGTCCTCAAGCTCCATCATGTAAATCACTGGCAAGTTAAACTGACTGTCATAGACCGCCCAGCTCAGCAGAAATTGCCGTCGGTCATCTGTGTTTCCAAGCCACGTGATCTCTGGATCATTGTTGGCCCAAAACAAGTCACCTTTCAAAAGCTCTTCGTAATAAAGCCGCTGTGACAGCGCAAATTGCAGCTTGCTGGGGATCTTACGTTCGCCCAAAATCACGCCAACCATTTCTGATTTAAGGTCATCCTCTGAAGGCATCTGTTCCAGATGACGCGCCGCTTGCTGCGCGTCATTCGCCATAGTTTTAATCTCTTCCGCTGCCGGAAAACCACTGTACCGCGCGTCAATATCCAACTTGCCAAAGAACCGCCCCGTGTCGCGGCCAACCAACAGATATTTGTGGCTCAGCGCCCGAAAGGTGAAGGTGAGGGCCGAGGCATAGCGCGTCAGGATTTTCACTTCGTCACGGCGCAACTGGCCTTCTGCTTCCATCACGCCAGCGACGCGGAACATGTGGGCCATGATCCCTTGAAACTTGCGGAAATAGCGACGCGACGCGAATAGGTCGGTAAGGCCTGGTGTGTCTTGCTCAGCCATTGTCAAAGTTATCTTTTCTCGTCTCCGCATCATCGCGCCAAATACGCCAAGCCGAACTAAGTTGCGAACACATGAACACTAGAACCATCATTCCACCTGAAAGTTCAAATCCATAAATCAGTACAAACAGCACAGGGATTAGACAAAGGGAAACCAAAAACCACTCAGTCCAATTCTTCGGATTACGCAACAAGGGAAGGCGTGGAAACTTACCCGCCATACTGATTGCTATCATGCTTCTCAATGATCTTCGCAAACCGCCGCGCAAAGCGTTCGTCTGCTTTTGCCTTCTGCTCTAGCACATCACGGGCAAAGACCATGTGGTCCTCGTGGGCTTCCATCATCTCGGCCATGCGTTTGTTGGTGGCGGCACCGATGCCAGCCATCGCTGCCTGCGCCTCTTGATCTGTTTGCACGCCGATCTCGTTGATGCGGTGCGCGACGTCTTGTTGTTGCGCGGTTTTCAGCGATTTGGTCAGTGCGTCATACAGGACCACACGTTGTTTGGTGTCTGTTTGCAACTTGTTGATCAGCACCATTTGCGTTGCCGCTTGGTTTTGCAGTGAATCGATCCACGTCTTGCCTTTTTCGATGTAACGCTCAAGCGTTTGAGAGTTAGCCAGCTTAACCTGTTCGTCCTGAACCATCGCGTTGTAGTCAGAGTTTAGGGCGGCCAATTCCGTCTCCAACTTGGTGCGTTTCGCGGCATCTTGTTCCGAGGCAATCTTGTTCTCGACCGTGATAATCTTTGGATCCATCGCCTGAATGTTCGCCTGCAACGTGGTCAATTCTTGAACCACCGCTTCGCGTTCATCCAGCGTAGATGTCAGGTTGCTTTCAACCTTCACCTTTTGATCTTCCAGCATTTCCAACTGACCTGTCAGCAATTGAACAATCACGTCTGATTTTGAAATCAGGTCCTGCAATGTGTCGTCGATCGAGGCAGAGCGCACACGCTCTTGGCGCATGCTGTCTGATTTCGCGCCAGCAAAGATACCAACGAAACTCTCCCAACCGGTCTTGTTGCGCATCTCGTCAAAGTCTTTGGAGAAGCCGGATGTCACGTCATCAAGCCCCATAATCAGCTCAGCGATATTGGCGTTCATCACGTCGGTGTGCGCGTGAACGTCCTCAAGGGATGCGTTTTCGATGTCGATCATCGCATCATCGCCGACCTTCAGTTTTGCACGGGCGGTTTCGATCCGTCCGGTAAGTTCAGCGATTTTGGTTTGGGCCTCAGCCACTTGTGATTGGGATTCACGCACCTGCGCATCAAAATTTGGCATTAAATTCTCCGATCGTTCAAAAGCTTAAAAACAATATAAGCAATGTAATGCGCATTTACATTACCCAACCCTAGATTTCATTCACACCGTTGCAAAATCAATGTGGCATTGAAAGGGTCATGACTTATCCCGCAGTCAGAACTGACAACATTTCGCTATTCGGATCGGCCAAATCATCGATCACATCGAAATGGTGCTTGCCCTGCGCCACAACCTGATCGCATTGCCACGCATTCGCCAACCACATTGCCTGATCTATGAAAGCAGGCCGTTCGTCGCTGCCCACCCAAACCGTTACTTTGGTTTGTGGGGCGGGTTGTAATATCGGGCTTTCGGCACGTGCCATACCGACATCCAGCTGGAAATCTTCGTTCATGTCCGTCCGGCACAGCGGCTCCAAATCACTGAGGGGCGAAATGGGCACCACATGCTGCAACCGGTCCACCACTGCCGCGGGCAACATTCCCGGTGCGACCATCCGCGCCACCAGATGACCGCCAGCAGAATGCCCCGCTAAACTGATCGACCCCTGTGTGCGTCCTGCAATATGCTGGACCGCGAGGGCGATTTGTTGCGTGATCGTTGCGATCCCAACCTGTGGGCACAGATCATAAGACGGCATCGCAACCGCCCATCCCCGCGCCAGAGCACCCTTGGCAAGGAACGACCAAGTCTCCCGATCAAACATCCGCCAATAGCCACCGTGCACAAAAATCAACGTTCCCTTAGCTATGTGATCAGGTTGGAAAAAATCATAGGTCTGACGTGGTGAGGGGCCGTAGGAAACACCCAGTTCCGCCTGCTCCCCTAACGCTTCTCGAAGTGCCTTTGACGCGGAATCCCAGCGTGGTGGGTACAGTGCGGCCCCGTCTATGTAGGCACCGTTCGCGTATGCGTCACTTAGATCAGTCATAGCACTCTCATCAATTCGTCTGGACAAGAGCCACATTAGTTGCTTTCCCTGTTCACGCAATCTCTGGAGAACATAAAATGCTGGAAACAACAACGAACCTGAAGACAATGCTAGCCGATCCTACCCTGCTTGAGACCCGCGCTTATGTGGGAGGTGAATGGATTGGCGGAGACAAAGGTACGTTTGACGTGACCAATCCAGCCCGTGGCGATGTAATTGCCCAAGTTGCAGACCTAAGCCGCGAACAAGTTGGCGTTGCCATTGCCAAAGCAGAAGTCGCGCAAAAGGAATGGACCAAATGGTCCGCCAAGGAACGCAGCGCAGTTATGCGCACGTGGTTCAATCTGATGATGGAAAATCAAGATGACCTTGGCATTATCCTAACCGCTGAAATGGGCAAACCATTAGCCGAAGCCAAAGGCGAAATCGCATACGGTGCATCCTTTGTTGAGTTCTTTGCCGAAGAGGCAAAACGCATTTACGGCGAAACCATCCCGGGTCACCAGCGCGACAAACGCATTACAGTTTTGAAGCAACCCATCGGCGTTGCTGCATCCATCACACCGTGGAATTTCCCGAATGCAATGATCACGCGCAAGGCCGCCCCAGCCCTTGCCGCTGGATGTGCATTCATCGCACGCCCTGCCGAGTTAACGCCATTGTCTGCCACCGCAATTGCGGTGCTTGCAGAGCGCGCGGGCTTCCCCGCCGGTGTGTTCCAAGTGGTCACCACATCTGACGCACCAAGCACCGGACAAGAGTTCTGCGAGAACCCGATTGTGCGCAAATTGACCTTTACAGGGTCTACCGCCGTTGGCCGCATCCTTTTGGCCCAAGCAGCCGATCAGGTTATGAAATGCTCGATGGAGTTGGGTGGCAATGCCCCGTTCATTGTATTTGATGACGCGGACCTAGACGCGGCAGTTGAGGGCGCAATGATGTGCAAATTCCGCAACGCCGGTCAGACCTGCGTCTGCG
>Ga0206126_10005957_pt1 | contig 10972 bp, 9 predicted proteins | sample Helgoland_Spring_5_FD_148621 | JGI IMG/M metagenome (GOLD analysis project Ga0206126, IMG submission 148621) | Pelagic subsurface seawater microbial communities from Kabeltonne, Helgoland, North Sea - Helgoland_Spring_Bloom_20160412_1 | ecosystem: Environmental > Aquatic > Marine > Epipelagic ...
CAATGCAGCATAATCGATCATGGGCGCTCAATGGCGATTGCCGTTCCCTCGCCGCCACCGATGCAGATCGCGGCCACGCCGCGTTTCAATCCGCGTTTTTCCAGCGCGTTCAACAAAGTCACAATAATCCGGGCGCCAGATGCACCAATCGGATGACCAAGAGCGCAGGCACCGCCGTTTACATTCACTATATGATGACTCAGGTTCATCTCTCGCATGAACGCCAAGGGGACGACGGCAAAAGCTTCGTTCACCTCCCACAGATCGACATCATCCTTGGACCAACCAATCCGCTGCAACAGCTTTTGCGCAGCCGGCACCGGAGCAGTCGTAAAAAGGCCCGGAGCCTGAGCATGGCTGGCATGACCATGAATGCGTGCGCGTATCGGGATGTTTTGCGCTGTGGCGGTGTCTTGTGACGCCAGCACCAAAGCAGCCGCGCCATCCGATATAGAAGAAGAATTGGCCGCAGTCACGGTTCCCCCCTGGCGAAACGCAGGCTTGAGCAGCGGTATTTTATCCGGGCGTGCCGTGGCGGGCTGTTCGTCATCTGTGATCTGCACTGCGCCGCTGCGGGTCGATACGGAAACGGCTGCCAACTCGCCCTCAAACGCGCCATTGCCTTGCGCCGCTTGCGCGCGCGACAAAGACGTCAGCGCGTATTCATCCTGTGCTGCACGTGTGAATTGAAAGGCTTCAGCGCAATCTTCCGCAAAAGTGCCCATCAAGCGGCCTTTGTCATAGGCATCCTCGAGCCCATCCAGAAACATGTGATCAACTACCGCACCATGCCCCAAACGCGCACCATTGCGCATTTTTGGCAGCAGATACGGGGCATTGGTCATGCTCTCCATACCGCCAGCGACCATGGTATCGCTTTGACCCAGGGCAATCTGATCAAATGCAATCATGGCCGCCTTCATCCCCGATCCACACATCTTGTTTACGGTCGTCGCGGGCACATCTTGCCCCAATCCAGCGGCGAACCCAGCCTGACGCGCGGGGGCCTGACCCTGACCCGCCGACAGAACATTTCCCATCAACACCTCGTCGATGGTGGTAAGGCCAGTGCCACTCAAGGCCCCTTTGATTGCGACACCGCCCAGATCAGCAGCACCGACCCCTGACAGAGTGCCCTGAAAGCCGCCCATGGGCGTCCGCGCCGCTCCGATAATTACAACTGATTTCATTTCTCATCCTCTCAAGCGACTCAGGGCAACAGATTGGTAAGGATTGGGTACTAAAAACAGAGTTGCCAACCAGAACACAAGGTGAACTAAAATGGAACTTAGCACTCGATCCGAACTGAACCTACAAGTGGTACAGGTCCATGGTTCCCGCATTGATGCCGCGGTAGCAATCGAATTCAAAGACGGGATGCGGGCAAAAACTGATGGCGGCAGCGAAACTGTTGTTCTAGACCTAAGCGCTGTTGAGTTCATTGACTCAAGCGGCTTGGGGGCAATCGTTGCCGCAATGAAACATATGGGCGTGACGCGTAAACTGACGCTCGCCGGGCTGACACCCACTGTGGATAAGGTGTTTCGGCTAACCCGGATGGACAGTGTATTCAAAATATTTCCAACGCTTGATGGCGCATTGACAGAACTGAACCCTTGAGAGCACGCCAATAATAGAGGGCGCTGTAATGAAAACAATTAACCAATTCTCACCGATTCGCATTTCAATCGATAGTACCGAAATGGCCGTACGAAAAGCGCTCAAGGAATTACTTGATGGGCTGGCTCCTCTCGACCTAGATATAGAGGAAATGGGCACTGTCGAATTGGTTATGGCTGAGGCACTGAACAACATCGTTGAACACGCCTACCCGGAGGGGACTGCCGCGGGCATGATCAAAATCATTTGCAAACATGCTTTGGACGGCCTTCATCTGACGGTCATGGACAACGGGCGCTCTATGCCAAATGGCCAGACCCCAGTTGGGTCAACGATCGACATCGACGTGGACTTGCAGGATATTCCAGAAGGCGGTTTTGGGTGGCTTTTGATCAAGGGGCTTGCCAAAGAAGTGCACTATCAACGCAGAAGCTGGCAAAATATGTTGCAATTTCGTCTGGCTGTAGCAACGAGCCCGCCTGATCCAACTTGTCCCGAACACGCCAACATATGAGCGCAATTTTGGCGTATTAACCTGATGCCGACCAACTTTTATGACGTGGCTAAAGGTTTTCGTGGAAATTCAGATCAGTCTTTGTTGTGGCTTGCATAGTAAAAGCCCCCATAGGCGGTAAGTGGCTTTGGATCGAAAATTGAGCGATCGAGCGCCCGTGACGGTCATTGGTGTAAGAATGCACCTACGCGCTCACCTTCGACAAACGCTCAGAGGTCACGAGCAATAAGGGCAGATGACTGGGCTACTAAAAATTCGAGCGACACCACTCGACCCACCGCATCTTGACCCAAGATAAAACACATAAAAGCATGCTAGAACACATGAGATTAACCTCTGAAATAAGGATATGATTCACCTTAAATAGGCTGCAAAATAGTCGAACAAGCAGGTGTGTTTCTCTACTAAGTCAGCTCCCAACGCGGACCAACATATGTAGATGATTGTCCGTAGTCTTAGCAGGTTTTGCTCCCCATAGTTACAGTTTTTCAACCTTAACGTGATTTTATGTTTGTATGAACACGGAGAATATCTATGATTGACTGGGAGCACGTATCCGCATTGCGGGAGGAAATTGGCGCGGCCGACTTTGAAGAAGTCGTGCCAATGTTTGTAGAAGAGGTGGAGGCAGTCACCGACCAATTAACTGAAGAATCCACAGCTGAGGCGCTCGAAGAGAATCTGCATTTCCTGAAGGGTAGCGCATTGAGCCTTGGCTTTTTTACCCTTTCGGCCATGTGCAAGAAAGGAGAAATAGCGGTAGCATCCGGCGAAAGATCTAGCGTTGATTTGACTGCAATCTTGAATTGCTACGAAGAGTCCAAACAGGTTTTTCTTGATGGTCTTTCACAGATTATCGCCGCGTGAAAACGCCTTAAATTACGAACTGGATAAGTATTTCGTCATCGGTGATGTCGGTGTATGTGAAGCCGGCATCATCAAGGGCCTGCATCAGCCGTTTAAAATTATTAGGGTGTGATGTTTCAATGCCGATAAGAACCGATCCAAAGTTTCTCGCCGATTTCTTAAGGTATTCAAACCGAGCGATATCATCATCTGGCCCAAGGATTCCAAGAAAATCCTTAAGAGCGCCCGGCCGCTGCGGCATGCGTAGAATAAAGTATTTTTTGACCCCCGAAAATCTCTGCGCCCGTTCCTTAAGTTCTGGCAATCGTTCAAAATCAAAGTTGCCACCAGATGCAATACACACAACGGTCTTTCCCTTGATCAGGTCAGCGACATCTGCCAGCGCCTCAATTGCTAAAGCGCCTGCTGGCTCAAGAACAATACCTTCTACATTCAGCATTTCTATTATGGTTGTGCATATTCGATCTTCGGAAATTGACAAAATGTCAGACTGCGACACATCAGATAGACGCTCAAAGGTGCGCTCTCCAACCTTGGCAACCGCCGCGCCATCCACAAAAGAATCAATAGGGGAAACATCTACCGGACGCCCAATCTTAATGGCCTCGGCAAGTGACGTTGCTCCCTTTGGCTCAGCAAAAGTATATTCTGTTCGGTTTTCGAAATAGGCGCGCGTTCCTGCTGACAGACCTCCTCCTCCGACAGGCAATATAATCCGGTCTGGGACACGACCCAACTGCGCCTCAATCTCGACTGCGACCGACGCCTGACCTTCGATTACATCATTGTCGTCGAATGGCGACAGAAAGTGCGCGCCCACATCGGCAGAATAGGCTTGCGCAGATGCCAATGTGTCATCAAAGTAGTCACCGGTCATTCGAACCTCAACATGAGAACCGCCGAACATCCGGGTCTTCATTACCTTTTGTGGCGGTGTTGTGACCGGCATAAAAACCACACCGCGCACTTTGAAATGACGACACATGAACGCAACGCCCTGGGCATGATTGCCCGCACTTGCACACACGAAAATCGTATCCGGAACGATGACCTTGCGCATTGCATTAAATGCTCCGCGCAACTTGTATGAACGAACAGGGCTCAAGTCCTCGCGCTTTAGCCAAATGTCAGCATCGTACCGGTGCGACAGAAGGTCATTTCGCAGAAGCGGTGTTTCTGGAAAAATCGCACGCATTGCTTGCGCCCCAGCACGCGCGTCGTCCTGAAAGCTCATATGCTTACCCCTATTGCAATTTCAACTGATGTATCGACCCTTGCCGTGCCGGTCAATCTTGCCCCTTTCCTACAAAACAGGTATCGCCAGCCAAACTTTCAAAGGGAAAGACAAAATGAGCGCGCCTAAAAAAGTTGTGCTGGCCTATTCCGGAGGCCTTGATACTTCGATCATCCTTAAGTGGTTACAAACAGAATATGGCTGTGAAGTCGTTACTTTTACTGCTGACTTGGGGCAAGGCGAAGAACTTGAGCCCGCGCGCGCCAAAGCGGAAATGATGGGTGCCTCGTCGATTTATGTCGAAGATGTGCGTGAAGAATTTGTTCGTGATTTTGTTTTTCCCATGTTCCGTGCGAATGCTCTTTATGAGGGTTTGTACCTCTTAGGGACCTCGATCGCACGTCCTCTGATCTCGAAACGATTGGTCGAAATTGCAGCCGCAGAAGGCGCAGACGCCGTTGCACATGGCGCCACCGGAAAGGGAAATGACCAAGTTCGTTTCGAATTGGCCGCTTATGCGCTGAATCCAGACATCAAAGTGATTGCTCCGTGGCGAGAGTGGGATCTGAGCAGCCGGACCAAGCTGATCGATTTTGCCGAAAAAAACCAAATACCGATAGCCACAGACAAACGCGGCGAAGCGCCATTCAGCGTGGATGCCAACCTTTTACACACCTCGTCCGAGGGCAAAGTTCTTGAAGATCCAGCCGTGGATGCGCCCGATTACGTCTACCAGCGCACCGTCGCCCCAGAGGATGCCCCAAACGAGCCTGAGTTTATCGAAATTAGTTTCGAAAAGGGCGATGCCGTTTCCATCAACGGGGAAACAATGTCGCCAGCGTCAATTCTAACCAAGCTCAACGATCTGGGCGGCAAGCATGGCATCGGGCGTCTTGATCTAGTCGAGGGCCGTTTCGTAGGCATGAAATCACGCGGCATTTATGAAACACCCGGCGGCACTGTCTTGCTTGAAGCCCATCGTGGTATCGAGCAAATCACACTCGATCGGGGCGCGGCGCACCTCAAGGACGAGTTGATGCCGCGCTATGCCGAACTAATCTATAACGGCTTTTGGTTCTCGCCTGAACGTGAAATGTTGCAAGCTATGATCGACAAAAGCCAAGAACATGTGACTGGGACAGTCCGCTTGAAGCTTTACAAGGGACTAGCCCGAACCGTAGGTCGCTGGTCAGATCATAGCTTGTATTCTGAGGCGCATGTTACCTTCGAAGATGATGCCGGCGCTTATGATCAAAAAGATGCAGCAGGATTTATTCAGCTAAATGCCCTACGTCTGAAATTGTTGGCCACACGAGACCGCCGCCTAAAATAAGCAAGCAATACTTCCAAAGGCGACTGGATTTTGCCGCGAGCCCCGATAGAAATCACCTGTTCACAGATGCGCGATTTCTGTGTTCCATGACTTGAGCGTTGCGAAATATGCAGGCACATTTTCCGACATAGGAGAAAACCGATGTCACGCATCTATACATTCAAGACCTGCGCGTTAGCTATAGTGATATTGCTCGGGCTTATTGCTCAAACCAAGTCGTTACATGCGCAACAACATGACACTCTAGTCGTAGCAGGCGGTTGTTTTTGGTGCGTTGAAGCTGATTTCGAAACAGTAGATGGTGTTGTTGAGGTCATTTCTGGATTTACCGGAGGCGATTTGGCCAATCCAACCTATAAACAGGTTGTCAATGGCGGCACCGGCCATTTGGAAGCAGTTCAGATAACGTTCGATTCCGCCGAAGTTTCTGTTGATACACTGCTGATGTTGTTTTTTCGCTCTGTTGATCCAACAGATAAAAGTGGCCAATTCTGTGACAGAGGCCCCACTTACACAACAGGAATTTTTGTAAGTCCACAACAGCGTAAAGCGGCAGAAAAAGCAAAGGCCAGCGCACAAGCAGACCTTTCTCAGATCGTTGTCACCCCAATATTGGACGCATCAGATTTTTATCCGGCAGACGCTTATCATCAAAATTATTATAAACAAAAAGGTCTTGTGCTAACCCGCTTTGGACCAAAAACCAAAGCCGGAGCTTACAAAGCGTATCGTAAGGCCTGTGGGCGGGACGCAAGAGTCAAGCAGCTTTGGGGCATGGACGCCCCATTTGCGGACAACTAACCTAAGCGGGCTTCTTCAATTTCTTTTAAGTCCGGAATGACATCAGCAGTACCAAAACGTGTAACCATTAATGCCGCTGCTTGTGTGGCCAGGTTCAAAGATTGCATCATCGGCAATCCGCGATCCAAACCAGCGACGAGGAACCCTGTAAACGTGTCGCCCGCGCCCGTCGTATCGACCGAAGCGACCGAAATAGCCGGAATATGTGTTTCTAACTTGGCTAAAGCATCGATCCAGCAGCTGCCATCGCCGCCTTGTGTGACAACAATGTTGTGCACATCAAGATCTTTTAGAGATCGTCCAAGCACGGCCTTTAGTTGATTGGCCTCTACCGCATTCAGCACCAGAAGATCAGTATATGGCAAAACGCTTGTTACGGCCTCTGCTTCGAAGGGGGCAGCTGCATAAACAACATTAAGGCCCATTTTCTTGGCAATCTTGGCTGCACGAAGCTGCCCGTTCGTTTCATTTTGCATAACAAGTATATCACCGGGCGAGGCAACCGCCAAAGCCCCCCCGATCATATCGTCCGTGATCATACGATTTGTACCTGGGTAGATGATAATTTGATTTTCACCATCATCAGCGACTGCAATATTTGCGTGCCCAGTCGCCTCATTGGCCAGCTTTGTAATATGGCGGGTATCTACCCCGTACTCCATCAAACGTTCGACAGCCCATGCGCCGTCTGCGCCTACCGCACCGATATGCGTGACGCTTGCGGCGCCACGCGCTATCGCAACCGAGATATTAGCACCTTTTCCACCTAGTCCTTTTTGGTGGGATTTAGCTCTGATCGTCTCTCCTGCACTGGGCAGATGCGGTACCCGGTAAGCATTATCAATATTGATTGAACCAAGGTTCCAAACCGCCATTAGCCCACCTTGCAAGCAGCCAGCACCGCCATATTCAGAATGTCGTTTGCCGTAGAGTTTGAAGAGCAGATCTGAATCGATCCACCAACACCAGCCAAGATAGGACCGATAACAGTCGCACCGCCCATTTCCTGCATAAGCTTAACAGAAATGCTAGCGGAATGGCGTGCTGGAACCACCAGTATATTTGCCGGACCAGTCAACCGTGAAAACGGATATGCATGTTGCGCGGCAGGGTTTAGTGCAACGTCAACAGTCATTTCACCTTCATATTCGAAATCAACACCGCGCCCGTCAAGCACCTGTGGTGCGCGGTGCATCTTTTCTGCTCGCTCAGACACCGGATAGCCAAAGGTGGAAAAGCTCACAAATGCCACCCGCGGTTCAAGCCCCATATTACGAGCAACCGTGGCGGCTTGTTGCGCGATATCGGCCAAGTTTTCTTCGTCGGGCCATTCTTGAACAAGCGTATCGGCGATAAAAACGATCCGACCTTTGTGGATCAACGCCGTGATTCCCGCCGCTTTACTAGACGCGTCGGCATCATAAACATGATTGACCCGATCAAGGATGTGAGCTGATTTTCGGGTGGCACCCGTCACAAGACCATCACCGTGCCCGTGGGCCAGCATAAGCGCCCCAAAAACATGCCGGTCGCGTGCAGCCAACCGATGCACATCTGATCCATCAAACCCGCGCCGTTGCAAACGATCGTACAAATACGATTTATAAGTCTCTAAATATGAAGTATTGGCAGCATTGACCACTTCCAATTCACGAGCAGCATCACCCAGCCCCGCTGCTTCAAGCTTAGTCTTAACATCATCGGGGCGCCCGATTACTAAAGATTTTCCAAACCCAGACCGTTGATACATAACCGCAGCGCGCAACACGCGCGGGTCATCACCTTCGGCAAAAATCATGCGGGCCTGTGCGGCACGGGCGCGCGCGTTAATACCAGTTAAAATGCTTGCCGTTGGGTCCATCCGAGACTTCAGGCTCAGCTCATAAGCATCCATGTCGATGATAGGTCGGCGCGCAGCACCAGTGTTCATTCCTGCACGAGCAACAGCAGGTGGAATACGGTAAATCAGACGCGGGTCAAATGGCGTAGGAATAATATAATCACGTCCGAAGCTTAGGCTTTTACCATATGCCAACGCCACTTCGTCTGGAACATCCTCACGCGCCAAAGCTGCCAACGCATGTGCGCAAGCGATCTTCATCTCATCGTTGATCGCACGCGCATGAATATCTAGCGCACCACGAAATAAATAAGGGAACCCAAGCACGTTGTTGACTTGATTAGGGTAGTCGCTGCGTCCAGTCGCAACGATAGCGTCCATACGGACCTCATGCGCATCTTCTGGCGTGATTTCAGGATCGGGATTAGCCATTGCAAAAATAACAGGACTATCGGCCATGCTGAGCACCATGTCCTGCGTGACTGCGCCTTTGACAGACACACCCAGAAAAACATCTGCATCAACCATAGCCTCTTCAAGCGTGCGCAATTCTGTCTTAATCGCATGGGCAGATTTCCACTGGTTCATACCAGCGCTTCGACCTTGATATATCACGCCTTTAGTGTCGCATATAATACAATTGTCATGCCGCGCACCCATGGATTTCAGCAGTTCAACACACGCAATCCCGGCGGCGCCGGCACCGTTCAGCACAATTTTGACATCTTCAATTTTTTTGCCTGAGATGTGCAACGCGTTGATCAGTCCGGCTGCACAAATAACCGCAGTACCATGCTGGTCATCGTGAAAGACGGGAATGTCCATCTCTTCTTTGAGGCGCTGCTCAATGATAAAACACTCAGGCGCCTTTATATCTTCAAGGTTGATCCCCCCAAAGGTCGGCTCCATTAACTTGACCGCTTTGCAAAATGCATCTGGGTCTTCAGTGTCCAGCTCGATGTCAATGGAATTTACGTCAGCAAAACGCTTGAAAAGCACCGCCTTGCCCTCCATCACGGGTTTTGATCCAAGCGCCCCTAGGTTTCCGAGCCCCAAAACCGCTGTTCCGTTAGATATAACAGCGACTAAATTTCCCTTGTTTGTGTAATCATACGCAAGTTCTGGATTTTCAGCGATCGCTTCGCACGGGACAGCCACGCCTGGGGAATAAGCAAGACTAAGGTCGCGCTGCGTGGTCATTGGCACTGTGGCAGCAATCTCGAATTTACCGGGCGTTGGCTCCAAGTGGAATGCAAGTGCTTCTTCTGGCGTGACTTTATTCTTGCTCATGTGCGTAATCCTCTCTCGCGCCCATCCCGTTTAACCCAGCACGCCCCCCGCCTCAATCTACTTTGGCTTTCCCTCACCTACACACATTTGTAAGGTCAGATGGCACGAACAAGAGGTCCACCATGACAGTCACGCCCATGATGGCGCAATATCTTGAAATTAAATCCCACCACCGGGGCGCTCTATTATTCTATAGGATGGGCGATTTCTATGAGATGTTCTTTGACGACGCAGTTGCCGCAGCAGAGGCGCTCGACATTGCCCTGACCAAACGAGGCAAGCATAATGGCAACGATATTCCGATGTGCGGCGTTCCGTTCCATGCTGCCGAAGGCTATTTGCTCACGCTTATTCGCAAGGGCTTCCGTGTAGCGATATGCGAACAGTTAGAAAGCCCCGCCGAAGCAAAAAAACGGGGTCATAAATCAGTCGTCAACCGCGACGTCGTCCGGCTCGTGACCCCAGGAACGCTCACCGAAGATTCCCTTCTTCAAGCGCGGCAGCATAACTTTCTTGCTGCTTTTGCAGATGTTCGCGGCGATTCCGCCCTGGCGTGGATCGACATTTCAACCGGAGAGTTTCGAGTAATGTCGCTCGATAATGCATTGTTAGGGCCTGAATTAGCACGGCTTGCCCCGTCAGAATTGGTTATCTCTGACAGTAAAGAGGCCGAGCTGAGACCAATCGTCGAAGACTTTGGAATTGCCCTTACGCCTTTAGGTCGATCCGTTTTTGACAGCGTGGGCGGAACCGAACGCATTTGCAATGTATTCAACGTGGCCGCACTTGACGGGTTTGGGAATTTCGCGCGGGCTGAAGTTAGCGCAATGGGTGCGTTGATCCACTATGTTGATCTCACTCAAAAGGGGAAATTGCCGCTTCTTTGCCCACCAAAACAGGATAAGCAAGCAAAGACAGTTAAAATCGATGCTGCCACTCGTCGGGGTCTTGAGCTGTCAGGCGCATTGTCAGGCGGCAAAAATGGATCATTATTAGAGTCTATTGATAAGACAGTCACCGCCGCTGGCGCACGGCTGCTGGCACGACGACTCGCATCACCATCTACTGTGTTAGAGACTATTTCTTGGCGTTCAAATGCTGTTGAGTATTGTGTGAAAAACACCGCTTTCAAAAACGCAGCGCAATCTAATTTGAAAAGAGTCCCCGATTTGGACCGCGCCTTGTCACGTTTGGCGCTGGACCGCGGGGGGCCGCGCGACCTTGCTGCGCTGCGCAACGGATTGGCTGAGGCGCAAATGATTGGCGGTAGCCCGCCTGAGAGCTTGCCAGAGCTGCTGGCTGAAATCATGGCTGACCTTGTTGGGCATACCGAAATGCTCGAAATGCTCGATACCCAACTGGTAGCTGAACCACCCTTGCTGGCAAGGGATGGAGGCTTCATTGCCACTGGATATGATCCAGAACTGGATGAAGTACGCCAATTACGGGATGAGGGGCGATCATTTATAGCGC
>Ga0206126_10005959_pt1 | contig 10969 bp, 9 predicted proteins | sample Helgoland_Spring_5_FD_148621 | JGI IMG/M metagenome (GOLD analysis project Ga0206126, IMG submission 148621) | Pelagic subsurface seawater microbial communities from Kabeltonne, Helgoland, North Sea - Helgoland_Spring_Bloom_20160412_1 | ecosystem: Environmental > Aquatic > Marine > Epipelagic ...
ATGATGCAAAATTTTACTATGACAACACAGATGAAGGCAGGCAAGGGTACATCGATGACGCAACAGCAGCTATTGAAAACCTCAAAAAAGAGCTACCTAACTATTTCGGTATATTACCTAAGGCAGAGTTAGTAGTAAAACGCGTAGAAGCTTTCCGTGAGCAAGATGGTGCACCACAGCACTACTACTCAGGCACCCCAGATGGTTCGAGGCCTGGAATATATTATGCGCACCTATCAGACATGAAGGCCATGCCAAAGAACGAGCTTGAGGTCATCGCTTATCATGAGGGTCTGCCCGGTCATCATATGCAAATCTCTATTGCACAAGAGCTTAAAGGCATTCCCAAGTTCCGCACACAGGCTGGCAGCACCGCCTATGTAGAAGGGTGGGCGCTGTACACAGAGGCACTCGCTAAAGAAATGCCAAATACTTATGTAACTTTAGGGTCTGATTTTGGACGCTTGGGTAGCGAGATGTGGCGTGCGATTCGTCTTGTTGTCGACACAGGTATGCACCATAAAAAATGGTCACAGCAACGAGCGGTTGATTTCTTCGCTCAAAACTCACCAGCACCCCTAGAAACGATTGAAACTGAGATTCGTCGCTACCTAGTGATTCCAGGTCAAGCTACGGCCTATAAAATTGGTATGATGGATATTCAACGCTTACGTAAGATGGCTGAAGACCAACTAGGTGATAAATTTGATATCAAAGCCTTCCACGATACTGTGCTTGGTGGTGGGGCATTGCCACTGGATATGCTTGAGCGGCAGGTCAAAAACTGGATAGAGGCAAATAAGGTAGAGTAGTGGTGTAGTTTGGACGTCCCAGTAGACATAGCAATACCGTAAATCTTGAGATCTAGTATAACTGCGCCTTCATCACGAAGCCTAACCTGCTAAACCGTGCAATTATTGAATATTCTGTCACGACTTTCTGATTTTTTCTGCCATCCCTTCTAAATCATGTATTTAGACGTCCGCTTGCAGTGTGTATGACACCATAAAGGTGCCGGAGCTTTGTAGCATAAGCTAGCCGGAAATTTCAAAAAGGGCTAATTTAAAAGAAATCTGATAGATAAGGCGTGGGAAAATACATTGTGTATGTATTCAGTATATTTAACATGTTAACAAAATTTGTGCTCACTTTGGGATAAAGTCATGCGCATTTGTATTCTACTGTTTTTTAAATTGCTCAATAAATCAGTCAGTTTGTTAAAAGCGTGGAAGATTAACGCGCATGCGCACTTTGTTTTGGAAAGACATCTGAGAGTCATGAATAAAAACCAAACAAACCATATAATTACCGCCATTTTCCGAAAATATTGAAAGCAGCCAAATGCGCATGCGCAATATACAAATGTTGTGAAGTTATATGAATCTAACTAAGTCTTTCAAAGTTTCTATTTACTTTGGTTTAACTGCTTCAATTATTGGGCTAGTTATATTTTCTTTGAGTTGGAATTTATGGGATTATTTTGATGGGCCATTACCAGGTCAAAGAATATTTTTGTTACCTGGTAATTTATCACTCATTTACTTTTGGCATCCAATATTTACCGAAGAAATTAATTACTGGCCAAAATTATTCATGTTGCTATTTGGACAATTTATATTAGTTACAAGTTTTGTATTTTTCATGACTCAATTAAAACGAGTTATAAAAAACTTCATAACAAGAAAATAAATCAGGACTAAAAACAGTTGGCTTTTGCTCCTGTGTCGCTTATTTTAGCCAACAATTTTTTGCCTTTTAACGAGATGTTATATTTCTATCGACAACTGATGCGCATCACGCTTCAGTCAATGCATGATTAAATCTTTTAAACACAAAGGCCTCAAGAACTACTTCCAAGCTGGAAATATCTCAGGTATTCAGGCTAAGCATCAACGTAAATTAAGTATGCAACTAGCCGCAATAGATACCGCCCAAAAAATTGATGATATCAATTTGCCCGATTTTCAATTGCATTCTTTAAAAGGCAGTAGAGATGAGATTTGGTCTATTACCGTAAACGGTAACTGTCGTATGACCTTCGAGTTTATCGATGGCAATGCTTTTATTCTAAACTATGAGGACTGCCACTAATGACTATGCATAAGCGGCCGCATACAGACTTGTGTATTTGTGCGATTTCAAGGCTTCATGACTGCTCTTGCCCCAAGCAGTCCTGAGGGGGTGTCCGAATATGATAGCGTATTTTCTTGTGGGCCCACTATACTGGAATACTTCTGTCATTCGGCGATCTTCACATACCCAAATGTGTATTTATCAAAAAGCACCAGTATGAATATTCAAGTTAATAATCAGGCAAGTAATTTAGGCGATAGTAAAGAAAAGTCGAGTTCTATAGCATCAGTAGACCGTCAACCTTTGGAGGGGCACCGGACAGCACTGATCCTGTTGATGTTGGCCTATGCGCTGTCGATGTGCGACCGGATGATTTTATCCGTTTTATTTCCGGATATAAAAGCGGAGTTTGCTTTAAGTGATACCCAGCTGGGCTTATTGGGCGGTATTTCATTCGCCCTGTTTTACGCCACCATGGGGCTGCCAATTGCACGTCTGTCTGATCAACATAGCCGCAAGCGCATTATTATTGTCAGTCTTGTTATTTTTTCTTTGATGACCGCTTTCTGCGGTCTTGCTGTTGGTTTTAGCAGTCTGTTGTTGATAAGAATTGGAGTGGGTATTGGTGAGGCGGGCGTAAACCCTGCCAGCCACTCCATCATTGCAGATTATTTTCCACCCAAGCGTCGGGCGCTCGCCATGTCCATCTTAATGTTGGGTGGCAGCGTTGGCATGATCCTGGGTTTTGTTGGCGGTGGTGTTATCGCTGAGCATTATGGTTGGCGCGTCGCGATGGTGGCTGTGGGTTTGCCGGGGCTGTTGCTGGCCTTAATTATGGGTAAGCTGCTAAAAGAGCCTGCCCGGAGCACGTTTGAGGCACAAGCCTCCCAGCCACCGCCACCCATACTTACTACCGCCTCTGCTATGTGGCAAAACTCTGCCATGTGCCATTTGATGTTTGGTGCAATAGCTGCGGGCTTGATGTCATATGGTTTAACCCAGTGGCTACCAACTTTTTTTATGCGAGCACATGATCTCAGTCAATCTCAAACGGGAATGTTAATCGCAGGTCTGTTTGGCATATCGGGGGCGATCGGTGCTTTGGTTGCAGGTAAGGTATTTGACCGCGTGGCGGTTCGTGGTTTTCAACATGGCATGTGGGTGCTTGCCATAGTTCCGTTTTTTACTATGCCGTTTTTTATCATGGGCTTGCTGGCAGACAATCTAACCACTGCCATCGTGCTGTTTATTATTCCTGGTTTTGCGGCTAACTACGCCATGGGCCCAACCTTAGCCATGGTGCAAACCTTAGCACCTGTCAATATGCGCGCCGTCACTTCGGCTATTTTGATGTTGTTTATTAATCTTATCGGCATGGGCTTGGGACCTCTGTTGGTCGGTGTTCTTAGTGACCTGCTGACGCCTCGTTATGGCGAAGATGCATTAAGTATTGCATTGGCCTGCTTTACCCTCGTCGGGCTATGGGGCGCTCTGCATCTGTGGTTGTGTGGTCGAGCCTTGGCGAAACAGAAAGCACAAACTGCATAAGCTGCTTGCTTTATCTATTCCCAGTCATATCAGCAACTCAATATCTGTCCGAATATGATTGTGTGTTTTTGGGGCGGGTTACTATAATTGACCAAAGCACTCAATATCTGACGGTTACCACTTTGTCCGATACGGTTAAGGCTATGGGTGCAGGCCTATCTGTTACTGCTATATAATGAGAAAAGCCAACAATATGCTTGAGACAGAGAATAACCCCAATCCCAAAAACATTGTGGATCCGTCGCGGCTGCTCCGCTTTGTGCTGGCTAAGTTTTTGGGCCGAATAGCAAATACTCGGCAGATCAATAAAAAGCGCAGCGCTTTTGAAAAAACGCGAAAGTCCACTGGCGCTGATCATGTGGTGGAATATTTTCATCAGCTCGATGATCCCTACTCACACCTGACGGCTCAGGTTCTGGCCCGGTTCGCTGCCCGCTACGATGTAAAAATCGTACCTTACTTGATACGTGCGTCGGGCGGTAAGCACCAGCCTGAGTTACAAAAACTGGCCACATGGGCGCGCAGGGATGTAGAGCTTGTGGCGCCTCACTATGGCTTGAATTTTCCTGCGTGTGCCGGTGTTGTCCCCGATAGTAAAAGTCAGCAGGCTGCTGCGGCTGTGCTTGCGGGGATGAGTCCAGCAGAGTTTATCGAAAATATAGAACAGATCAGTCAAAGCAATTGGCAAGGTCAGTCTATCGAACAGGATCATTTGAGCGACTCTGAAGTTGGTCAGAAGCTGGATCAGGGATCGGTGCGGCTGGCAGAGCTGCAGCATTACTCTGGCGCTACTTTCTACTACGGTGGCGAGTGGTATTGGGGGGTTGATCGATTATTCCATCTGGAGCAACGATTGCGGGACCTTGGCGCTTGTCATACGCCAAATGAACCATACATCGCTAGCCGACCTGAAATAGATATAAGCGATGTTGATGGAAAAAATGTAGATGCAAGTAATCTTGAATTGCATTTTTACTCTTCTCTCAACAGCCCTTACACCTCGATTATTTACGATAAAACCATCGGGATCGCCGAAGCCTGCAATATCAATCTGCATCACAAGCCCGTGTTGCCTATGATTATGCGCGGCGTACCGGCTCCCGTAGCCAAAGGCAAATATATTTTCTTTGACACGAAACGTGAGGCCGATTTTTTTAACGTGCCGTTTGGCAAACACGTTACGCCCATCGGTGAACCAACGCGACAGGCCTACTCGTTGTTACCCTGGGCGAAATCGCTCGGTAAAGACACAGAACTCTTCAGCACCTTAATGCGCTATGCCTTTGCTGAAGGTAAGGGACTGCACAAAATTAAGAATATCCGGCACGCGATAGAAAAAGTGGGTTTGGATTGGAAAGAAGCGCAAGAGCATCTGGGCGGAGAGGCGTGGAAACCTTGGGTAGAAAAGCACCAGGATGAAATGGTACAAGGCATGGGCCTTTGGGGGGTGCCGTCCTACCGATTGTGTGGTCCTGAGGGTGAACCTGATTTGGAGGTGTGGGGGCAGGACCGTCTGTGGTTAGTGGCGGCAGAGATTCGTCGTCGATCCTCGCTTTAACCAATTATCGTTTGATAGTCCTTTAAAGAAATAAAGCATGAGTCTGGAAATTGTTATGCGTACATTACTTTTAACCTTGATATATTTCTCCATATCGGTAAGTGCAGCCGAGGAAAAGCAGCTGTTATGGGGTGATACGCATCTGCACACAACCTATTCCTCCGATGCCTATACTAACGGTAACCAGACGGCTGATCCTAATACGGCCTATCGCTACGCGCGCGGTTTGCCGGTGTTGCATCCTTACCATCAAGCTAAGGTGAAGATTGAAACACCGCTGGATTTTTTGGTGGTGACCGATCATGCCGCATTACTGGGGGTCATACGTACCATTCATCGCGACGGGGTGGACTATACCGGCCTCGGCCTGATCGATTCGCTTAAGGCTTGGGCTAGCGCAATGGTCTTAAATTACGCCATTGATTCGGGTGATGGGCGATCACTGTTTGTCGCTTCTTTACGAGAAGGGAAAGATGCAAGAGAGGCGGCGGCAGAAGCTGGACTTAGCGACACTGTATCGTTGATCCCGGAGATGATGTCGACACAACGTGATACCTGGCAAGACATCACAAATATGGCTGACCAACATAATGAGCCGGGCGTATTTTCGGCATTGATTGGTTGGGAATGGACTTCCTTACCCGGAGGCAGCAACTTGCACCGCGTTGTGATCACAGACGGTGATGCAGAAAGTGCACAGCGTTATCAGCCATTTTCCCTCAATGACAGTCTATATCCTGAAGACTTATGGGCATGGCTAGAGCAAACGGCGCCGTTGGCAGAGGCTGATTTTATTGCTATTCCCCACAATTCAAATATCTCCAAAGGCTTTATGTTTGATGAGACGAGTCTGAGAGGCAAGGCGATTGACAAAGAGTACGCTGAGTTGCGTATGAAATGGGAACCCATTGTCGAGATAACGCAATTCAAAGGTGATTCGGAAACACACCCATCACTGTCTCCAGAAGATGAATTTGCGGGTTTTGAAACCTACGAGAACTTCATCCAGCGTGACTGGCAATCATACGAAGCTAAACCCGGCGACTATGTGCGCTCAGCATTAAAGCGAGGCCTGACGATTGAACAAAGGGCCGGCAGTAACCCTTATCAGTTTGGCGTAGTTGGTGGAACCGACTCACATACGTCTTTGCCTACAGCGAATGAACGAAATTTCCAGGGTAAATTTCCAGCGAACGCCATTCCTGCCAGAAATCCGGAAAGCGCCACAAAGGGCCGTATAAGCGGGTGGAACATGTCCGCATCCGGGTTGACCGCCGTTTGGGCAACAGATAATACCCGCAGCAGTATTCTGGCCGCCATGAAACGTAAAGAGGTGTACGCCACTACCGGTCCACGTATTCGATTGCAGTTTTTTGCTGGCAAAAACTTAAATGGCCAAGGCCTGCAGACGGTAGATGCTTATCAGCACGCAGTCAAGCAGGGTGTGCCTATGGGTGGGGAAATACGGGGAGGGGATTTTGCAGCGCAGAAAACCCCTCCTTCATTTGTTGTGCAAGCTATGAAAGACCCTGTTGGTGCCAATCTGGATCGCATTCAGATCGTTAAGGGGTGGGTCGACGAGACCGGGGCAGAACAAGAAAAGGTTTATGATGTTGCCTGGTCAGATGAACGACAATTCGATGATGACGGCAGATTATCCGTGGTAAAAAATACAGTGGATACAAAAACCGCCATGTATGAAAACTCTGTAGGTGCAGCGCAATTGACCGCCGTATGGCATGACCCGGATTTTAACTCTGCACAGTCTGCTTTTTATTATGCGCGCGTTTTGCAAATACCTACGCCGCGCCATTCTTTGTATGACGCGGTGGCCATGGAAACGGAAAAGGCTGATGACTTTCCTGATACTATTCAAGAGCGAGCCTATTCATCGGCTATATGGTACAAGCCATAAAATTATTTTCAGATAAAAAAAGATATTTTACGCCTATCTTATCGGATGGGCGGTCTTGGCTGTTTACTGATCCAATGATCTAACGAAATATAAAAACTTCATTCAGCCTCCCTGTGTTATCTCAATTGATCTAAGTCAAACCCCGCACTGTTTCTTTCTGTGTGTCCGAACATGATAATTCCTATACAAAAGGTGGCTGTAGAATCGAGTCACTTGATTGTACTTCTATGATATTTTACAAAGGAAATTTATTATGAGTTTCGTTAAAACCTACGAAGAGATTTTGAATAATTCCAATGAAAGCGGCGATTTTTTCGATGCCGAGATGCTAACCCTTGCATGGGAAACCAAGCCTGAAGCCATTGAAAAACTGCTGTCACCGCAATTAAAACCTGCGGCGAAGTCTTTGGTGTTAGCCTTTATTGCGGATTATCCATCGACTAATTTTGGTGTTCCGTATAAAGAATCTGCGCTCTTTGTAAAAGCGAGTTTTGAAGGGCAGGAGGGTTTTTATTGCCTGTCCATGCCGGTAACTAATGATATGGCCATGGCCGGTGGTCGAGAAATTTGGGGTTACCTCAAGAAGCTGGCAAATATTGAAATTCAACGTGAAGGCGACCGTCTTGAAGGCTCAACAGAGCGCCACGGCATTCAATTTATGAAGGTCAAGGCAAACCTGACAGGTAAAATCAACGACAATTCGGCAACGGATGAACTGCTGAGTTTGGGATTGAATCGTGAAGGGGAATACTCGACTGTTGCTTTAATTACAAATTTGCACCTTCACCGGTAGCCGGTGAACAGTTTGATTACCCGCCCCGGTTGGTTCAAGGCGAAACGCTTTTCAACCCAAAGACATTTATTTTTGCAGAAGTGGAAATCGAATTGACCCCGTCGGAGTTTGACCCCTGGCATGAAGTGCCCATAGAACGCATGTTGGGCGGTTTTTACTCCGTAGGTGATAACAGTATGTTGAGCGATGGCAAGGTTTTGGCAGACGTTGATCCGATTGGATTTGCTCCCTACGCATTTCTACGCTGGGAATGGGCTAAAGGTAAGGCATAAGTTATTACCCGAAGTTAATAGTTACCCAAGACATTAAATGTAGAGGATAGATAAATGCGTGATATTGATATAAACCTTACAGAAGAACAAAGCTTCTTAAGGAATACCGTAAGAAAATTCGGAGCAGAAGTAGTACGTCCGGCAGGGCTGAAACTGGACAAAATGGCAGACCTAGAAGATACCATCGCTAAGGACTCTGTATTGTGGGACGTTATCCGCCAATCCCGCGAACTAGGTCTTCACCTGACCGAGTTGCCGCGATCCGTGGGGAAGATATGGACGCCATGTCGAAAATTACTATCGAGGAGGAGATGGGTTATGCCGACGGGGGCTTAGCTATTAGCATAGGTGTAGCCAGTTTGCCGTTTTCCATGGCGGCGATGTTTCCCACGCCCAAGTTCTAGGAATTAGCACGTGCCTATGCCGAGGACACCAAAGGCGAACTTATAGGGTGTTGGGCAATTTCTGAGCCGGATCACGGTTCGGACTATATGGCTGATATTACCGACCCGGCCATCAGTCCTCAGATTAAAGGTGTGCTTGAAGGCGATGAGTACATTATTAACGGCCAAAAGGCCGCCTGGGTTAGTAATGGCACCATTGCCACCCACGCGGTACTTCATGTTGGACTGGATCCTTCCAAGTGAATGAAGGGGCAGGGCCTGGCGATTATTCGGTTGGATCTCCCTGGGATCACCCGCAGTAAGCCTTTGGATAAAGTCGGGCAGCGTCCTCTGAACCAGGGCGAGATATTTTTTGAAGATGTCAGGATTCCCAAAGAGTCCATGGTGTTTACCCCTGATATGGGCATCATCGAGGGCAACCGTGAAACGAAAATCTCTCAAGTGAACGGCGGCATGGCACTGGTATTCGCCGGTCTGGCCAAGGCTGCCTATGACGAGGCATTCAGCTGCGCCTCGGAGCGTATTCAGGATGGTGTGCCCATTAATGAACATCAGAACATCAAGCTCAAGCTGTTCAGGAGGTTCAATCAGGTAGAGGCTGCTCGCGCTGCTGCCCGCAGGATGACTTTGTTCAACTACGGTAGCCTCACACCCTCGGGCGCCCATGCTGTGGCCTGTAAGTGTCTTTCTACGGAAACCGCTTTTCAGGTGGCCAGCGAGGCGATCCAGATCCATGGTGGCAACGGCCTGACTAGGGAATACTCGGTCGAGAAAATGTTCGGTGACGCACGGACTTCGATGAATGCGGATGGGGTAAACGAAAGCCTTATGCTGGGGGCTTTCGACTGGCTCAAATGAACCAGTTCTTCGAACTGCTCTTTTACGTCAATTGCACTATAAAGCGGTATGACCCCTATATTCGCTAGGGGTCATTTCGTTCCAGCGTTGAAAGGCTCTGTGAAAGTTTGTGGTCTCGGCGTAACCCAGGAGATCAGCTATTTCAATAACACTGAGTGAGGTGTTATCAAGGTATTTTTGTGCAAGCGTATTTCTAATGCTATCGAAGAGTGTACGGAAGTCGGTTCCTTCAGCAGATAAGCGGCGCCTGAGCGTGCGCTCAGTGATATGCAGCTGCTCACAAACTTCTTTAATATTAAGAAAATGCCCTGCCGAAAGGATGAGTAAACGGCGCACGCTTGCCGAGATCTCTTTAACATTTGACATGCCTTGAATAATTTCTTCGCACTGCTGCGTAAATAGAACGTTAGTCGTTTGGTTTCCGGTCCTGATACGTTGATCCATCCAACGCTTTGGTAGAAATATCTGGCTGTATTCCTGATCGAACTCCAACGGTATTGGCCATTGATTTTTATAAGCAGCAGCGCACGCAGGTCTAGGATAATTGAAATGTACACTGAGGCCTTCGAGTGGTTGAGCGACCAGTGATCGACAGAAGGCATGCATACTTGAAAAAACTAATTCAGTCACAAGCCTTTGCTGGTAATCGGTACCTGCATCCTGATGCAGGCGCACGATGAGGCCGTCTTCGTATTGTTTGCGACTCCAATGAGCGCCATCAATAAATGTTTGCCCATAGCGAAGAAAGAGCTCGATAGAACCCCTCAAATTTATGCTGCTCATGATGGCAAATCCATAAGCCCCATACTCGGTCATATCCAAACCTTGACCAATTCGCAACGCTAACTCTTGGTCTCCAGACATAGTCACCGCTGTTTCAATCAATTCGTGAATAGTATGAGTAGAAGGATCAGGTTGAGCGACATTGGTAATGGACTCACGTTGCGAAATAGCGGTTTCAATTAGCTCTATAGGATTGATGCCAAGCCTTTCCAGAGTGGCTCTAAAACCCCTGGTGGCGAAATCTCGCAGTGTTAGTTTTTGCATTTTATTGTGCTCTCAGCGCTGATCATTATTGTGTTTTACCGTATAAAGGTAACACAGACGATGACTCACTTTACGCCCTCTCTTCTTGTCTCCTTCGCCTCCGGCCGGCGCCGATTATCATTACGTCGACCGATGTAATAGGTATCGCTATCCCGATAACTACCTCAATGTACAAAATTGCTGTCTTGCCCCGATGCGCTGTACCAGATGGGTGACGACCAGGCGCGCTCCTGCATCGTGGTTGGTATGTCTGATCGCGGTGCAACCCCCGCGCGTACGGCATCCCAGGTGGACCATCGGCAGACAGGATTCTCCAGTACGCGCACGTAATAGAATGCCTCTTGTCCGGGAGTGAAGCTGGGATCACGCCACAAGGTTTTCAGTTCGGCGGCGCCAACACCAGCCGTGATCGAACAATCATCCAGGTTGACTCGTGCGCCGTTGTCGGGGCAGCGGTGTGTCTGTGGGTCAACACTCAAGCCATCGGAGCAGGCCACATCA
>Ga0206126_10005960_pt1 | contig 10967 bp, 9 predicted proteins | sample Helgoland_Spring_5_FD_148621 | JGI IMG/M metagenome (GOLD analysis project Ga0206126, IMG submission 148621) | Pelagic subsurface seawater microbial communities from Kabeltonne, Helgoland, North Sea - Helgoland_Spring_Bloom_20160412_1 | ecosystem: Environmental > Aquatic > Marine > Epipelagic ...
TCGCAGCATCAAATGCTGGATCAACCGCTGGATGTGGCTGAAACTCTAAGCGGAAGCGAACATCAACAGAGGCATCCGATGGAACAGACCCATTAAAGGTAATAGTTCCAGCTTCAGAGAAGCTTAACGGATACAAGTCAGTATTCATGTTGGCAAAACCAGCCCAACCTTCTGCACCAGATGGGAAGGTATAAACATCGCCCTCACCAATAGTAGTTCCACCAAAGGCTTCAGAGAAATCAGCGGTATTAGCTGATGCCACAGAACCTAAAGATGCGAACAACATAGCCGCAATAAACTTCACTGAAGCAGACCGAAGCCAGCTTACTGAAGCCTTTATAAAAGTTAAAAAAGATTTTAGATGGCACATATTATTTTTATCCAAAATTATTAAGTCAAAAAAAATGCTTTAACGTTCAAAGCTGTTTAATCACAACGCTCAGACAGATAAACCCCCAAACCAAACGCAAAAGAAACACAGCGGTTATAACTAACCTAAATAACGGCAAGAACTTAATAAAGTAAGCAGATGGACGCCACCATAGAGGCGGCGCGCCATTAGACTGGAACCTAAGTGAGTCAAAATGAGAAAATCTCAGAATGGAACTCCCCAATACAACTTTTTTATAATTATTCTTACTGCTATTTAAGCTAGAAAAACGTAGTTTTCCTTAATCTGATTGTCAGGGGGCGTAAAACAATTCACCAGCCTTATAAGCTAAGAGGGGATTAAAATGAGACAAAGCGGGTAATATTGAAATGATAAAAGAATAAATAATTATTTGGGGCTGCATGAATTTAAAGTCACCAACACCTGGGTTAACCCACCCCCTCCCATAGAATAAAAAAGAGCTTTCGGCAAGCCGGTATACCTAGCGCTACTCATCTGCCTAGAAAGAGCTTTAAGTATTTAAGCAATGGATTTTAAGAATCAAAAAAGAGCAATGATGCATAACCATTTATGGCTAGCAGGCGAACAGATAAGAACTATCGAAAGAAACTTAAGATAAATGCTGCCCGTGGCTAGACTTGGCGGGTCAATGGGGGAAGTTCACTCTGCCCCTTTTTTTGATTTCGCGGAAAAAGAAAGATATTTAATTATTAAGTGCAGCCTCATCCCTAACTAAGCTCAACCCAAATCTGCTGTAGAAAATAATAATTACAGGGCTCTAAACTATTCTATAATGAATAGTAGTGTTTTCGAAAATCATGGATGGAACTCTTCAAGTGAAAGCCTTTTTAAAAATAACCCTATTGGGTTTATCGATTTTCTGTTTAATTAGCTGCGGCATTGATTTCAATAAGTCATCAAAAACTGGAAATAACACAAACAATGATGGCAATAACGCTAATGCAGGATTACTAACGCCAGTAGAAACTGGAAATAACACAAACAATGATGGCAATAACGTTAATGCGGGATTACTAACGCCAGTAAAAACTGATGGGGAATTACTTGATAACCTGCGTCGGGGTTTTAATAAAACTACCCGCGGTAATAATACTAGCCAAAAAAATACTGAGGCGGCAAGTACTAATGCTACGGTATCGGCTGATTCTGCCCCTAGTAATCGATCATCCTCTAATTTCACAACCACCTATACCATGGAAAAAACTATAGATGAGCATGATTATGTAAAATACGATGGCAAACACCTGTTTATTGCTCCCAGTCGCAGTATGGATTGCTGTTTTATTATGGAAGATATGCCAGTAGCAGTAGCAGCCGCATCAGCTGCAATAGAGCCACAAAACACTTCACCTACACCGCGAGGTATTCGGATTGTTGCTACAAACCCTGAAAATGCCAGTGCAGAGTTCGTTGCCAACCTACCATTAAGGCATGACCGCACGGTTGAAGGCTTATATAACACCAGTGATCAATTGGTATCTATTAGCAGCACGGCTTGGTGGGGCGGCTATGGTGATTCCTTTGCTCGAGTAGCCAATTGGCACAACCAAACTACTGCATTGGATATTTACGATATATCAGATATCAACGCACCTAAAAAAACCGCCTCCATAACGTTTGAAGGCGGTTTTGTGAATAGTCGTAAAAAAGGCGATATGGTTTATATTGTGGCTCGCCATACACCTGATATTAAACTGTATAATGACTACCCTAATAAAGAGCAACAAGAATCAAATAAAACGCTTTTGGATAATCTAAGCATTAATGATGTGCTTCCCAAAGTAACAATTAATAACTCACAGAGCTTACTAGTCAAAGCCAGTGACTGCCTGATTACCAACACCAATAATGCCCTTGCACCCAAGGAAAATGGTTACCCTACCCTCACTTTATTGGTGGCTATTGATCTTTCCACTCAAAAAATTGCAAACGCAAGCTGCTACACAGAAGCTACTCATGGTATTTATGTTAGCGAAAATGCCATTTATCTAACCCAGGTGGATTACGAAAACTCACAGCCAAGAACATTGGTGCACAGTTATAAGCTTTCTCGGGATCTTAGTTATTTGGGTTCTGGGGTTGCCGAAGGGGCACTTTATACCAGCGGTAATAAGGATTTTCGTATCAATGAATATAGGGGTTACTTGCGCCTTGTAACAACTAAGTACACTGGAAATTCAAACGATAGGCTTGACCACAGGCTAACCGTTATGCAGATTAATTCTGATTCACAAAGCCTTGATACAGTGGCAAGCCTACCCAATAGCGAAAAACCCAAAGCCATAGGTAAACCCAATGAACAACTCTATGGCGTACGATTTTTTGGTGACAAAGCCTACTTAGTAACCTTTGAACAAACAGATCCACTGTATGTGATTAATTTATCCGACCCTACAAACCCGACGATTGCAGGGGAACTAGAAGTGCCTGGCTTCTCTGATTTTTTGCATCCAGTGAATGATTCACTTTTGATGGGCCTAGGCGAGGATGAAAACAACAACGTAAAGTTGGAACTGTTCAATATTGCCAATATGAACGCACCCTATTCCCTAGGCACTGTTGTACTGGGTGTGGGTGAAAGTGATAAAACCGAGTTGGACACATTGAATTGGAGTTACTCAGAGGCTCGCTATAACCGTCATGCTTTTACCTATCAGGCATATAACAACAGTACCAGTACCGACCGTTTTTTAGTACCCGCCACCCTAGGCTTTTATTCCGAAACTAGGGGATATTTTGAGCATGATCGTCTGTTTTTATTTGAAATAAATAGCAAAGATTACCCAGCTACTGCAACTATTCGTAAGGTAGGTGCTATTACAGTGAAGAGAAATAGAGAGAGTTGGCACAGCCCGCGAAACCGATCGGTTATTCATGGCGATGCGGTTTACTATATTCATGGTACAGATGTTTGGTCAACCTTATGGGCCAATCCAGCTGATCAAAGTGGGCCTTATTAATAAAGAAAATATTAGGGCCAAAGTAAAATTTCCGAATAACATTGAGCTCGGAGGCATCCACACTGTTTTGAATGCTTAAATTACCTTAAATGTTACTCTGACCCCCTCTTTCGGCGGCCAATTTGTAGCTTGATGGTTTCGCTCATATTTCCCAGCTCCAAATCCCGCTGTTTTTAACAACGATAAACAAACCAAGCACTAGCAATGATATATAAAAAGTTGTTTGGAAAGCCTTAACGGATAAACGTTTTCGTATTAGTGCGCCAATATACATACCAAATACAGCTGGGATCAGGGCGACTAAGGAGATAGCACCAGAAAAAACAGTTAACTGATTTTGCAAATACAAAGCAACACTTAAACTTGCAGAAGAAAAAGTAAACAGAATACCCATGGCTTGAATCAGTTGCTCTTTCGATAAGCCAGAAGACTGTAGGTAGAAGACACCAGGAACAGCCGAAGACCCAGTTAAGCCTGTAAAGATCCCATTACACATCCCCATTACAACACCAAAAACACTTTGCCAGCGTTGCTGGATTACAAAACGAAAATTATAAAGTCCCGCAACTCCATATATGGTTAGTAATATACCTAGCATAAAAGCCATGCTTTGATGATTAACCAACAAAGCCATCCAACAACCAACTCCGACGAACAGGGTAGCGCAAAGAAAGAAGCCCCAATGCTCTCTGCCTAGAAACCTTGCATTATTGCCAGAGGCAGCCTGATAAAAGTTGGTGACAAATGCAGGCATGGCAACCATTACCATAGCAGGATAGATACCGATCATTGCCGTAAGCAATCCTAGCACCACGGGAGGAAGGCCTAAACCAACCACCCCCTTTATGGTGCCAGCAATCAAAAAAACCAGCATTATCAGAACGAACGTTGAAGCATCATATTCCATTAAGCAATCACAGCTCCTTTGTCTGGGTAACATGCAGATATACCCTTAGAAGCAAATAACTTCAACGCTTCAACAACATCTTTAACGAAGTAGCACAATAAAATTCAAATCGGGCGCACAACAGAAACCCAATGCATAAAAAACAATGGGGTGATAGCACCTTCGATTAACTATGCCCTATTGACAGGGAGCGACTTATGGGTGACCCCATTGATCCTTTTTGATCCTTTGCTGCTGATCTTTTGTAAAGCTGTATTAACTCAACTAATTCTTCATAACCGTGATACTCAGCATAATATGTAGCGGTATTACCATTTAAATCCTTGATATCAAGATCAGCCCCATTCATCAATAAAAGCCAAGTAGAACCGAGTCTATTGTGATAAACACTATAGAAGATCGCCGTTTTACCCATATTATCTTGGATATTTGGGTCGGCATCAGAATCAAGGAGCATCTTTAGTATTACTAAATTTTCCTTCGAATATTTTTTATAGCTACGCTTTACATTTTCTACATCAGAAACTGAGTTATGAATGCCAACTGCATACATAATAGGCACCCTACCATTTTGATTCTTTTTATTGATATCTAAACCACTATCTAAAACATTGATAACTGCCTTATAATCACCAGCAATTATCGCCTCTTCTATAATATCTGATTGCTCACCTCCAGAAACAGCTACAGAAAGATAAAGACAAAATAATAATAAGCAAATCTTCATTTTCATCGATACTGCCCTCCCCAATTTATTAGTTCTGGAACATCAGAATTTAAAGGATTGAACGCCTGAGGACTTAGTGGTTCCCACATAAACTCTCCCCAATGCCTGTTATATCTTTGCGTATATGGAAGATTATATGGCCTAAGCTCATAACCATCTTCAAAGAAAAAACCAACCTCTCTTGTGCCTCTAATAACTTCAGTATCTCCACATGGATTTGTACAGATATACTCGTTAGAAACCTGAACTAACTTTCGACCATACCAAGTCTTAACACCATCAGAACCGTTAGGCCCTGGATAGGTTTTTGTTCCTGGGTCAGCCACGCAACTAGTAGCTCCTTTCGAAGAACATGAATTTGAATTGCTCCTATGCGTAGCCAACTCATTAAACAAAAACTAGGGATTTTTTTAATAGTTTCATTGCTTGTCCAATATTAAATTTTCGGGGCATTAACTGAGAAAATCAATTCATTACGGGGGTCAATGGGGTCAGTATCAAAATCAAATTACTCTGAGGTTCCCCATTGACCGCTCACCCCATTGACCGCTCTCTCCTTGTTTGACCCCCTATTTCTATTTGTGTCTTTCTTTAATCGCCTCTATAGCAACTTGGTTATAGAGAGTTATATCCCATTTAAATCCCGCTTTATAAATACTTCCACGCCAAACAACATTAGTATTCGGGCTCTCGGGGTGAGGCCGCACTACAAAAAAGGACTCTTCAGACTCATGATCCTGCTCAATATAAGCTTTGGGCACCTCAATACGTATAATCTCGGTATCGCCACCGGGCAATATCTCTCTATGCCAAGAACCGCGTTTATCAAGCACGGAATACTCATACTCACCCGTTCCGTCTGTTTTCACCTGAGACTTATACAGATAGACCACCCCAGCATTGGATTGCTCGCTTTGACCTTCTTTGATATCAAACTGCCCATAAAGACGATATGCAATATACTCAAAATGACCTGTAATACTATTCTGTTGAATGCCCTCAATGTATTTAGAACGCTCCAGAAATGCATCTAGCGTATCCAAATTATCCTTATCATCTGTATCCGACAGATAAATATCATAAGCATCCTTAGTCTGAATAAATTGCATAACTAATGCCTCAGCACCAGCTGGGAAAGTCTTATCAGCGGATTCTCTCAACGCCCAAGCTAACGGTTTTTTTGCTAAATCCAGCTTATTTTTAACCCTGCCTACATAAAGCTCGTCTGAAAAAACAACATTACCTTTGTTATCGAAGGTAACCGCAACGCCCTGAGCAAGCTCAACTTCCTTAAATTTATTTTCTGCTTCTATATAGACTAAACTCTCATAGCCTTCGTCACCAGCAGACTCATTAACCTCCTGCCATACCCCATCTTTGTACTCCCATCCTGTATGTTTCCACTGATTATCTATTAATGAAGATGCAGAATACTCATATCTAAATCCCTCATACCAATAGCCGCCAAATAAATAGTCTTTTAATAACTGGGTTTTTTCCTCGGCTGAATTTACTTCCCTATAACCATATGCAATATCGACAAGGACTTTATTGTCTTTAACTACAGCCATTGCTTGCTCTGTCAAAGTTTTTTGCAACTGGGCGTAGTCAATTGGATCTGATAAATCGTATAACTTTTCCTTAAAGTTATCTAGCAGAGTCCTTATATGGCTATCAGCCTCCATATAAAAGTTATATGCGCTATCAGCCTGTTCTTTATCAACAGTTTGATTATTATGTTGATCAAAATGTTGCCTTATCGACGCAATAATATGGGCCAGAATCTTAGCTTTTTTATGGGCATCCTCAGCTTTTTCAGCATCCTCAACACTTGCAGATTTCATGGCAATATAATCTTTATCGATAAAATCTATCTCTAGCTGCTGTTTTACCCAGTCTTCCGCTGCGGCCTTAGACTCTTTTGTTTTCATGATTTCAACAACCATAGAAGTAAAGGGTGTAATATGCTTAGAACCCCAGGGGGCAGACATTGCATAGCCCTTTTCGATTGGTTGATTGAGATAATCACTATCAGTGGTTGAATTGGCCAGCACATATGCCAATAAATTAGGCTGAATACCTGCAATTGCGGCAGGCACATCAATGCTATAACTGCCTGCAGAATCAGTTGTTGCTTGAGGATCAGTGGAATCACAACGGCCGTTGTCATTCATATCTATACAGACCAAGGCATCTTGCAGGTAACCATCTATGGCCTTGCCAGACACCGTCATTTTTTTGCCGCTATATGTGTTACCAAATGCATCTGTAGCTGGTTTATCTTTATATATGTTAACCTTAACTACAGGCTCTGGACGGCTGCAACCGTATAGCCAAATAGTTAATATGGCGAAAATTAATAACCGTAAGAAGGAATTATTCATCTGCAAAAACGCTCCATGTATTGAACAAATATTGAGGTCACAAATATTGGGAACGTAAATATTTGCCACCTTGCCACATCATCTGTGGTTCAAATTTACTTAGATAGTGGATTAAAAAAATGCCTAATAACTTTAACCTAGCACTCGCCTAGCACTAACGTTCAAATAAATTTGAAAAAAGATTGACTTTTGTGAACTGAATCACATGATTAGATATAAATTATTTTAAATCGAATAGAAGTCAATGGGCTTTAGAGTCATTTGCATTTTTATGCTGCAAAAGTTGTACATCAGCAACTTCCAATTCATATTGAGAGGCTCCACAACCCCTCGATCAGTGAACGCGATTGTAAACGGCATTCGCAACCGAGCGTAAAGACATAAATATAAGCAGCACAATAAATAAAAAACCCTCTCATTGAGAGGGTTTTTTATCTGTTCAGGCATATAACCAATATCTAGATATCTTGCCTACTGGGTTTATCTATCCCAAACAAATGAGAGCGGTACGGGACTTGTTGCGTCGACGACTTTTGTTAGTCAAGCAAAGAACCGCTCAGCTGCTGAGTTTGCAAAGCGCTATCAGTAGATACACAGGCTGCCGGTTAGCCAGCCTGCGAGTCAAACAATTAACCCCAGAGACCATTAGATCCTATTTCCCTGATCCGTCGGCACAATTTTCTGCCCTGCAAAGCCATCAATTACTGCATCAGTTCGACAAGCAAATTGACGCCATAGAAACCTTTGTCTTATCACAATGTGATGCAACCGCTTACGGTGTTATTACCAGCACACCAGGTATAGGCAAAATTCTCGGCATGACCATCTTGTTGGAAACCGGCCCCATCAAGCGTTTCGATAAAGTAGGACATTATTCCTCCTACGCTCGCTGTGTGCCCTCCACCAAAGTCAGCAATGGCAAAATCAAGGGAAGAGGCAACACCAAAAATGGCAATCGTTACTTAGCCATGGCCTTTGTCGAAGCCGCTCACTATGCCTGCATTTGGGATGCAACCATTAAAAAATATTATCAACGTAAATGTAAAAAGGTACCCATTATGGTGGCCAAAAAAACCATTGCTAACAAACTGACCCGCGCTTGCTATCATATGTTAAAAACAAACAGCCCTTTCGAGCTTAAATTGTCGTTTGGATAAAAGGTTTATCAGGCCGTGAGATCAAATGGGGTCTGGCTAACAACCCTGTACTCTGAATATCCACGGCCTGATACGCATGGGTTTAACTGAAGTGCCCCTCCCTGTAAGCTCAAGGATGACTGGCCAGAGCCTTTTACATCGCACTGATTAGATACAGGGGGGTACCGATTATTGACTGGGGTAGAATACTACCAAGGGCGTTAATCAACTTGAGTAAAATATTAACTGCCTTAATCCCAATGGGTGACTGAAGCACTTCTTTAACGAAGTAGCACAATAAAATTCAAATCGGGCGCACAACAGAAAACCAATGAATAAAAAAACGATGGGGTGATAGCACCTTCGATTAACTATGCCCTATTGACAGGGAGCGACTTATGGGTGACCCCATTGATCCTCAATTGATCTTTTATTTTTATTGCCTCAATTCAAATCAGCCAAAATCTGGTTCTAACTTTTCCCCTTCACACAAAACTGTTATGGAATCAGCCCAACCATGAACAATAATATTTTCTTTTTCGTACTCAATTTCTATAGAACTATCATTTGGCTCGCTAGCGAGTATCTCAATCTTCATGCCATTTCCAATTTTATACTCCTCCGCCCAAGGCTCAAGAATCAATCTTATAGAATTTCCTGATGTATTAGCAAAAACTAATGAGTTTAATGTATTCATTTTTTTCCTTAGAAATTTTCCAATATTTTATTCATTAATTCTACACGGAAGGTTAAGACTGGCCTGTTGGCTTTTGGCATCGGTATCTAGATGGTTGTGTATATCTTCAAAGCTAAGGCTTTGGGTTGAGAGTCGGTTTTTATCGGCCTCGGCCTCACTGGCTATTACGCCGCCTTTTAGGTTTGTATCGCCGGCTACTTTGATATCAAAATCAAATGACTCTGACCCCATTGATCTCCTTGATCTCCTTGATCCTACCATTGACCTTGCTTAAAAACGAATGGAAGATGACGTCTGGCTTTTTTCAATGCCATCAATATAAACTCTAACCAAAGAATGTTCCCAAGCATAAAAAACCACACAATCATCTAAGTGATCAATGTGACAAAAAGCATCTGTTTGGTCATAAGTGCCAACAAGCATTAATTCTTGATTCGGGAGCAATTCAAACTCTTCAGCCCAAGGCTCTAAAATAAAACTAATTGGATCATCTAAACTATTTGTATACTTAAGTACCGATTCCATTCTATTTTTCCCAAGCATCTATAAAGCGTTGCATTAATTCAGCCCTGTAGATTGGAGTTTTTACAGTTTTATCTGTCGTGGCAGCAGCCACTTCACTATAGCGATCTCTCCACGCAATAAAATGTTCTTTGGTATAACCAGCTTCTTTGGCGCGGGTAATATCACTACTGGTCACAGGTTGCTCCAATCTTTTTAAAGTTCCTTCTGGTTTATTACCCCAATCCGCAATCTTTTTACCAAACTGCGAATTGCTGTACCCCAGTGGATGATCTGGAATATTCGTACTCCAACTACTATTGGCTTTAGGCAGAATATCCTCTGCCCCTTTTGCCGCAACATCTACTCTATCCCCTCCAAGCCTATCTTGCAATTTATCTGTTAATTCTTTTACAGCAGGCCCAGCTACCTTGCCTATCGCCACTTCAGCGCCCACAATGGCTAACTCTTTAGCAGCATCTTTAACTAAAGTATCTTCTTGATATGTTTCTCGATTAAATGAGTTTAATACACGCTCGCCTTCATCCGACTCTTGATCAGTGAATGCTGTGCCAATACTCTCTACTGCTGCATCGGCCGATAAGGTTGTTAAACCTGCCATTGGCACAACTCCAGCACAACCTAGTTTACTGCCAGCAACACAGTCAGCCCCTAATGCGGCTGTACTAACACCACCCGCAACGGCGCCTGCCGTTTCTATTAGACCCTGTATCGCATTAGCTCCTCTATCAATCCCTTCACGGAGGCCCAGCGCTGTCGCTGTGTCTTTAATCTTATCCCCTGCGGTATGTTGAAATTGCTCTTGCGCTTGAGGAAATCTACCCCTTCCCACTTCTACTGTTATATGGCTGTCTACGCCCAGTGAATCAAGCCGTTGATTTAAATCCTGACCTTGGCTTTCAAGTGCTTCCCCTTCCTGTTGCAAGGCTTGGAGCTGAGCATAATATTTATCATCCTCGGGTACACCTGCTGCACATTGTATTTTTGCACAGGCTAATGCATTCATTTCCTGCTCTGCCTGTGCTCTCTGTGCTTCGGTTAAACCTAGCTCATCTAGCTTATCCCGCGCTTCTTCTAATATTTCCATCTCAGCTCGATGCAACTGCCGGTTATAGCGATCTCCCTGATTGGCCGCAAAGGCGCCCTCAGTGCCACCTACGGCTGCACCTGCGGCGGTTGCTGATAAGTTGGTTAGCAGTGTGCCAACCTCTTTGGAGATTTC
>Ga0206126_10005963_pt1 | contig 10964 bp, 5 predicted proteins | sample Helgoland_Spring_5_FD_148621 | JGI IMG/M metagenome (GOLD analysis project Ga0206126, IMG submission 148621) | Pelagic subsurface seawater microbial communities from Kabeltonne, Helgoland, North Sea - Helgoland_Spring_Bloom_20160412_1 | ecosystem: Environmental > Aquatic > Marine > Epipelagic ...
CCTTCTTTTTCTAATTCTGACTTTACTTTACTATAAAAATCGAAAGATTTTTCCATTTAAAATATTACTTATTATAACTAGATATGCCCCCACTTAAATTTAAAACATTTAAGTTTGGATACTTTTCTTTTAACAATTTTGTTGCTTTGTAACTATTAAAACCTCGTTGACAAACCATTACGTAGGTTTTTGTGTAATCAACATCAAACTTGTCAGCATCAAATTGATGAATAGGAATTGTTTGATGCACTTTAAAAGGCAATTTTAAATTCGATAGAACTGCAATCAATTCTATATCTGAATCATTTAATTTCACTCTTAAATCTTCTGAAGAAATTTGCCAATCAGAATTTTGAACTGTACATGCAGCATCAAAATACGTTTGCATTTTAAATAACTTTGCAATCTTATCTTTTAAAAATTTTGACTTTAATTTCATCTTTAATTGTGTATTTTGAAGTGAATTGTAAATCAATAATTCATTTGCTAACGGTTTTCCAATTCCCGTTATCAATTTTAAAACTTCATTTACTTGTTGAGTCGCAATCATACCAACAATGGAATTTATTGTACCAGCTTCTGAGCAGTTAGGTATATCTGTAGCTATTTCTGGAAAAGCATCCCTTAAATTAGCCGAATAACTTCCGTCTTTTTGCAAGACATTAAAACTAGCAACATATCCATCAAATTTATACAAAGATCCATACACCAATGGTTTGTTTTTAAGCACACAAGCATCATTTAATAAATACTTTGTAGGTAACGAATCTGTACAATCAACCACAATATCAAATTCTGAAATTAAATCAAAAACGTTTTCTTTTGTGATTGGTTTGGTGGTAAAACTTACTTCTGTAAAAGGGGCTCTTTTTTTTATAAATGCTGATAAAACGGCTACTTTAGATTTACCAACATCATCTAAACTATAAAAAACTTGTCTGTGTAAATTAGAAATATCTACAAAATCAAAATCTACTAAATGAATTTTACCAATGCCACTTGATGCTAAATAAACAGCAACGGGACTTCCCAAACCTCCGCAACCAACAACTAAAACACTAGCGTCTTGAAGTTTCTGTTGCCCTATTTCACCAATTTCAGGCAAAGTAATTTGACGTTTAAAAAGATTCTTTTTTGTTACATTCATTAGGCTGACAAGATAGTTAAATAAAAAAACTGATTTCTAAATAAAAAACTCTATCCTACTTTAACTAAAAACAAACGAATACCCAAAGGACACTTAGTATTCTAAATAACAATATTTATAATTTTTCCGGGAACAATAATTACTTTTTTAGGAGCTTTACCTTCTAATTGTGCAATTGTTTTTTCATTTTCCATTACTATTTTTTCTATTTCATCCTTAGATAAATCTAACGAAAGCTCTAACGTAAAACGCATTTTTCCATTAAAAGAAATAGGGTAATTTTTAGCACTTTCTACTAAATAACTTGCATTAAAAACAGGGAAATCAGCCGTAGAGATACTTTCTTTATGTCCTAACAAATTCCATAATTCTTCTGCAATATGCGGCGCATAAGGCGATACTAAAATTGCTAAAGGCTCTAAAATTGAACGCTTGTTACATTTTAAAGTAGTTAATTCGTTTACAGCAATCATAAATGTAGAAACAGAGGTGTTAAATGAGAAGTTCTCAATATCTTCTTCTACCTTTTTAATAGTTTTATGTAATGTTTTTAATTCGTCTTTTGTTGGTTCTGCATCTGATACTTCAAACGCTTCTCCATTAAAATACAATTTCCATAATTTCTTTAAGAAAGATGAAACTCCCGAAATACCCGAAGTTTTCCAAGGTTTTGCTTGTTCTAAAGGACCTAAAAACATTTCGAATAATCGTAAACTATCTGCCCCATATTCTTCACAAATTGCATCAGGGTTTACAACATTGTATTTAGATTTAGACATTTTCTCAACTTCTCTACCAACTTTATAAACTTCATCTTCTAAAATGAATTCGGCGTTTTTATAGTCGTTATTTAAAGCATGATTCTTAAACCCATCAACATCTAATTCATCCGAAGAATTCACCAAAGAAACATCAGCGTGTATAGCTGTTTTTGTAATCATTACTAAATCCGCAAAATTAGGATCTAAAAACTTATTATCTAATAAGTAATTTTTCACAACAGATTCAAATTCATCATCAGAATTAAATAAATTTTTAGAAACAATTACTGTTGGTATCTTCGCTATAACATCATCATTAGATTTTTCATCAGAACAACCACAACCATTTTTTACAAAAGCAGTAGCTTTAAATACAAATGCAGAAGTTCCTAGAATCATTCCTTGATTAATCAGTTTTTTTGCAAACTCATCTACAGGTACAATTCCTTTATCAAATAAGAATTTTTGCCAAAAACGAGCATACAATAAATGTCCGGTTGCATGTTCTGACCCTCCGATATATAGGTCTATTTCTTTCCAATATTCTAAAGATTCTTTACTTGCAAACGCATTAGTGTTTGTAGCATCCATGTATCTATTAAAATACCAAGAACTTCCTGCCCAACCCGGCATTGTATTTAGCTCTAAAGGATAAACCGTTTTATTTTTTAACTTATCATTAGAAACAACTTTCTTAGCACGAGAATCCCAAGCCCATTCTGTTGCATTTCCTAATGGCGGTTTTCCATCTTCCGTTGGTAAGTATTTTTCAACTTCTGGCAATACAATTGGCAAATGTTCATCAGCAATCATTTGAGGCATTCCATCTTTGTAATATACTGGGAAAGGTTCGCCCCAATAACGTTGTCTACTAAAAACAGCATCACGCAATCTATAATTTATTTTACCATAACCAAAACCACGTTTTTCCATTTCAAAAATGGCAAGTTTTAATGCTTTCTTATATTTTAATCCTGATAAAAAGTCAGAATTGGCAATTTTAGTTCCTTCTTTATCGGTATGTGCCGCATCAGAAATATCTATATCTTCAAAAATATTCGGAATCGGAATTCCGAAGTGCTTTGCAAAATCATAATCTCTTTGATCTCCGCAAGGAACTGCCATAACTGCTCCCGTGCCATAACTTGCTAAAACATAATCTCCAATCCAAATTTGTACTTTTTCGCCAGAAAACGGGTGAATTGCATAAGCCCCTGTAAACGCACCTGAAATCGTTTTTACATCTGCCATTCTATCACGCTCAGAGCGTTTTGCTGTAGCTTTGATATAAGCTTCAACGGATTTTTTTTGCTCTTTAGTAGTAATCTTAGAAACCAATTCATGCTCTGGAGCTAACGTCATAAAACTTACTCCAAAAATCGTATCTGGTCTGGTTGTAAAGACATCAATCTTATATAGATTTGCATCTTTTACTTCTTTTTTATCCGTTTTTTCAATCGCTTTTGGAAATTGAATTGCTGAATTAATTTCAGCAACTGCTTGAAGTACGTTTTCTATTACTTCTTCGTTTGTAAAACGGATTACATTAAAACCTTCATTATTAAAAAATTCAGTTCTCACTGCTTCATCTTCTTTACCAGAAAATTCAACAATTATATTTTTTGTAACACATACATAGTCTACCACAAAAGTACCAATTGTGTACTTTTTTCTGAATTTTGATGCTCCTTTTTTATTCTTTAGTTCATCCCAAAGCGTTGTTTCGGCCTTCGATAAATTCTGACGTACTTCCTTTAAAGCCTCTAATTCTTTGTAAGTTAATTTTACTTCAGAAGATACTTTATCAGAACCATTATCAACATTAAATGAAACCATTGCACCTTGAGATCTTCCAATCCAATTGGTTTGAGAATCTTTTAAAGGTTGTGGCCAATCAATTTTTTCTAATCCATCCAACAAACGTTGAGCGTATGCAGAAATTCGCATAGACCATTGCGTCATCTTTTTACGAATAACAGGGTGGCTTCCCCTTTCTGAAACTCCATTTACAATTTCATCATTTGCGAGAACAGTGCCCAAGGCAGGACACCAATTTACTTCTGTATCAGATAAAAATGTTAAACGATATTTTAATAAAGTTTCTTCCTGCTCCTTGTTCGAAAATGCATTCCATTCATCCGCAGAAAAAACAGTAATTTCTTCGTCTGCAACTGCCTTTACAGAGGTATTTCCTTCTTTTTTAAAGGTTTTAATTAACGTAGATATATCCTCAGCTTTATCTGTGTTTATATTGTACCATGAATCGAAAAGTTGAATAAAAATCCACTGGGTCCATTTATAATATTCAGGACTAGAAGTTCTCACCTCTCTACTCCAATCAAAAGAAAAACCAATATTATCTAGTTGTCTTCTATAGGTAGCAACATTTTCTTCGGTTGTTTTTGCTGGGTGTTGCCCTGTTTGAATTGCATATTGTTCTGCAGGTAAACCAAAAGAATCATATCCTTGAGGATGCAAAACATTAAAACCCTTATGACGCTTATAACGCGCATAAATATCACTTGCGATATACCCTAAAGGATGTCCAACATGCAAACCCGCTCCAGATGGATAAGGAAACATGTCCAATACATAATATTTAGGCTTATCCGATTCATTACTGGCTTTAAAGGTTTGGTTTTCTGCCCAAAATTTTTGCCATTTCTTCTCTATATCTAAGTGATTATATTGCATTATTTGTTCTTTTAGAAGCTGCAAATTTACGTTTATTCTTTTTAAGCATGAAACGGATTTCTTTTAAATTAATAGCATAAAAAAAGTCGAGATTTCACTAATATGAAATCTCGACTTGCTATATAAGCTTTGAAACTATTATTTCAATTTCTTCTTAACTGCTACTTCTTTATAAGGTTCAATAATATCACCTTCTTGAATGTCATTAAAGTTCTTAAGTTGAAGTCCACAATCAAATCCTTTTCCTACTTCTTTCACATCATCTTTAAAACGTTTTAACGATGTTAAACTTCCATCATGCACAACAATACCGGCTCTAATTATTCTAATTTTAGAATCTCTAAATATTTTACCCGACATTACCATACAACCTGCAATATTACCAACTTTAGATATTTTATAAACTTCTCTAATTTCTACATTACCACTAACTTCTTCTTTGATTTCTGGAGATAACATTCCTTCCATGGCATCTTTTAAGTCATTGATAGCTGCATAAATAATAGAATATGTTCTAATATCCACTTCTTCTCTATCTGCAATAATTCTTGCATTTCCTTGCGGACGAACATTAAATCCAACAATAATTGCATCTGACGCTGTTGCTAATAAAACATCACTTTCTGTAATTGCCCCAACCCCCTTGTGTATTATGTTTACTTGAATTTCTTCTGTCGATAATTTTTGGAAAGAATCTGTCAGTGCCTCTACAGAGCCATCAACATCTCCTTTTAATATAATATTTAATTCCTTAAAGTCTCCTAATGCAATTCTACGTCCGATTTCATCTAACGTTAATGTTTTCTGAGTTCTTACCGATTGCTCTCGTTGTAGTTGAGATCTTTTCGATGCAATTTGTTTTGCCTCTCTTTCATCTTCAAAAACAACAAATTTATCTCCTGCTTGAGGTGCTCCGTCTAAACCTAAAATGGATACTGGGGTTGATGGCCCAGCTTCTGTTAAGTTAGTTCCTTTATCATCAAACATTGCTCTTACTTTTCCACTGTGTTTACCTGCTAAAAGGTAATCACCAATTTTTAAAGTTCCTGCTTGAACTAAAATCGTAGAAACATATCCTCTACCTTTATCTAATGATGCCTCAACAACTGCACCAATAGCTTTTTTATTCGGGTTCGCTTTTAATTCTAATATTTCAGCTTCTAATAATACTTTTTCTAATAACTCCGGAATTCCTGTCCCTAACTTTGCAGATATGTCTTGAGACTGAATATTTCCACCCCATTCTTCAATCAACAAATTCATCTGAGATAATTGTGTTTTCACATTATCTGGATTCGCATTTGGTTTATCGATTTTATTAATCGCAAATATGATCGGAACTCCTGCAGCTTGTGCATGGGAAATAGCTTCTTTTGTTTGCGGCATAATATCATCATCTGCTGCTGCCACAATAATTACTAAATCCGTTACTTGCGCACCACGCGCTCTCATTGCCGTAAAGGCCTCGTGACCAGGTGTATCTAAAAATGCTATTTTCTGATTTCCAACATTTACTGAATATGCTCCAATATGTTGTGTAATACCTCCACTTTCACCTTCTATTACGTTTGCTTTTCTTATATAATCTAATAAAGATGTTTTTCCGTGATCTACGTGACCCATTACCGTAATAATAGGTGCACGAGTTACTAAGTCTTCTGGATTATCAACAACTTCTTCTATAGATTCTTCTACTTCGGCACCAATAAACTCTACCTTGTGATTGAATTCCTCAGCAACAATTACTAGAGTTTCGGCATCTAAACGCTGATTCATTGTAACCATCATTCCTAAGGACATACAAGCAGAAATAATATTGGTTACAGGAACCTCCATCATTGTAGCAACTTCACTTACGGTAACGAATTCTGTTACCTTTAATATTTTATTATCTAATGCTTGAGCTTCTAATTCTGCATCAGAATGCTCTCTGTGTGTAGCTCTTTTATTTCTACGATATTTTGCTCCTTTTCCTTTTGAAGACTTTCCTTGAAGCTTCTCAAGCGTTTCTCTTACTTGCTTTTGAATTTCTGCTTCTGTTGGTTCTTCTTTTTTAACTACTGCCGGTCTCGTCGCTCCTCTTCCTCCTCGATTAAACGGAGGTCTTCCGCTACCACCTCTATTCTGCGCTGGCCTAACAGTTCTTGTTGCAGCAGAACCCGATGTCCCTGCTTTAGTTACAATTCGCTTACGTTTCTTTTTGTCTGCGTTTGCATCTTTTTTAACTTCAGTTTTCTTCTTTTTTGGTTTATCAAATTGCTTCAAGTCAATTTTCTTACCTGTGAAGTTTGGGCCGTCTAGTTTTTTATACTGAGTTTTAATAGATTCAGCATTTTCTGGCTTAAATTCTTCATCTTTTTCTTCTGCCTTTAAAGCCTCCTTTTTACTCTTAGGTTTATCCCCAACTTTAAAAACTTCTTTTTCAATTTCAGATACGACTTTATCACCCTCTGCTTTTGTGAGTTTTGGCTTTTTAATAACCGGTACTTCAGCAACAGGAGCCTCAACCACTAATTTCTCCTCAGTAGATTTTTCTATTTTAGTTTCCTCAGATTTAGACTCCTCTGTTTTAGAGCTATCAATAACCTTTTTAGGCTCTTCTTTTACCTCCTCAACTTTAGACACAGGTTTTTTACCGACATTATCAATATCAATTTTACCTACAGTCTTAAGTTCTAATTTATCTGCTTTGGCTTTTAAAACCTCTTCTTTCTTTAGCTCTTCCGCTCTTTTCTTCTCTAACTTGGCTTCCAGTTCTATACGAATTGCTTCTTTCTCCTTACGTTTTTCCTCTCCAACTTCTTTAGATGCTGCTTTCTTGTTAGCATCTGTTTCAAAGCCATCGAGTAAGACTTGATAAACATCACCCGAGATTTTAGTAGTAGGCCTCGCTTCTATTTCGTGACCTTTATCTGCTAAATATTCGACTGCTCTATCAAGAGAAATATTTAACTCTCTTAAAACTTTATTAAGCCTCATTGTTTTGCCTACAGACATATATTTTTTTTAACTTTATACTTGTAAAAATATAATTTTTACTTGACTTCTATACTATATTTAATCTTCAAATTCTTCTTTCAGAACTCTTTGAACATCCATAACTGTTTCTTCCTCTAAATCGGTTCTTTTCACTAACTCAGCAACACTAGTCTCTAATACACTTCTTGCAGTATCTAGACCAATCTTTTTAAATTCAGCAATAACCCAATCTTCAATTTCATCAGCAAACTCTGTTAATTCAACATCTTCCTCCTCTAAACCTTCTCTTTGAACGTCTATCTCGTAGCCCGTTAACTCGCTTGCTAAACGAATGTTTACACCACCTCTACCAATCGCTTTAGACACTTCCTCTGGTTTTAATAGAACTTTCACACGTCCTTTTTTACCATTTTTTTCTTCATCATACATTTCGATTTCCATTGATGTCACTTTTGCAGGACTCAATGCTCTTGAAATGAATAATTGTTCGTTTTTGGTGTAGTTAATAACATCAATATTCTCATTCCCTAATTCTCGAACAATACCATGAATTCTTGAACCTTTAACACCTACACATGCTCCAACAGGATCTATTCTATCATCATAAGAATCTACAGCTACTTTTGCTTTTTCACCTGGTATTCTTGCAACTCCTTCTACAGTAATTAACCCGTCGAAAACTTCTGGAATTTCTTGTTCGAATAGTTTATTTAAAAACAATGGAGATGTTCTGGACAATATAATTGCAGGTTTATTACCTCTTAATTCTACTGTTTTTATAACACCTCTTACAGAATCTCCTTTTCTAAAAAAATCTGATCTAATTTGCTCACTCTTAGGTAATACAATTTCATTTCCATCATCATCTAATAGAATAATTGCATTGTGACGAATGTGGTGAACCTCTGCACTGTACAACTCTCCTTCAAGTTCTTTAAATTGTTTGAAGATATTTGTACTATCGTGCTCATAAATTTTAGAAATTAAGTTCTGACGCAATGCCAAAATGGCTCTTCTTCCCAAATCAACTAACTTCACCTCTTCAGATACATCTTCACCTATTTCAAAATCTGGCTCAATTAATCTCGCTTCTGCTAATTCTATTTCTTCGTTATCATCTTCAGAAAACCCGTCTGCAACAACAACTCTATTTCTCCAAATTTCTAAATCTCCCTTATCTGGATTGATAATAATATCAAAATTATCATCAGACCCAAACTTTCGTTTTAAGGTAGCTCTAAAAACCTCTTCTAAAATAGACATTAAAGTTACTCTGTCTATACTTTTATTATCCTTAAACTCTGAAAACGAATCAATTAACGCTATATTCTCCATTACATTCTTTACTTAAAATACAATCTTCACTTTTGCCTCTATAATATCTTTATAAGCTATCGTTGCTGCTTTACTTACAGTAACTTTCCCTTTACCAATTGGTTTTGGTTCTCTTGCTTTCCAATTTAAAACAATTTTATCTTCATCTACTTCCACTAAAGTACCCTCAAAATCTTCTATGGAAGTTTTCACTTTAAGTATTCTGTTGATGTTTTTTAAATATTGTCTCTTTACTTTTAAAGGATGAGAAATATCAGGTGTAGAAACTTCTAATGAAAAATCTTCTTCTTCTCTATCAAAATTATCATTTACACTTCTACTTATTCTAATACACTCGCTTAATGGAGCACCATTATCACCATCTACTGTAATGTGAATTTTATTGTTTTCTGATATCACAAAATCTATCAAATACAATGATTCATTCAATGACAATGCTTCGTTTACTACATTTTTTACCTTTGTTTGGTCCATTTTAATATTAAAATAAAGTATAAAAAGAGGGGCTTTTAAGGCCCCTTCTTTCTTCATTTACAATAAATTTCGGTGCAAATATACAAATTGTTTACGATTTAACCAAAGTATATTTGGTTCTATATTTACAGAATATAATCTGTACTAATAAAGTTACATGCTTTTTTGTCTAATAATTCTTGCAAAATGGCACTATTATATTCTGTATCTTTTGCGGCAACAAAGGTTCTTATAGAAAAAGAACGCAATGCATCATGTACACTTAAAGTTGCAACCGCAGAATCTTTTCTACCTGTAAAGGGATACACATCTGGTCCTCTTTGTGAAGCACTATTTAAATTTACTCTACATACTAAATTCACTAAAGTATCAATTAACGGTGCTAAAGTTTTTACTTGACTACCAAAAACACTTACTTGTTGACCATAATTAGAAGCTGCCATATCATCTAAAGGTTCTTGTATATTTTTAAAAGAAACAATAGGCACTAATGGACCAAATTGCTCTTCTTCAAAAACTCTAGAATCTTTAGAAACTGGGTAAAGAACAGCAGGGAAAATATAATTTTCTGATGTTTCTCCTCCTTTTTTATTAATAATTTTTGCTCCTTTTTTAATAGCATCATCAATTAATTCTTGAATATATGCTGGTTTACCAGGTTCTGGTAATGGTGTTAATTTTACACCTTCTTCCCATGGATTACCAAATTTTAATGCGTCTAAAGCTTTTGCAAAACGCTTATTAAATTCGTCTAAAACATGTTCATGCACATACAATATTTTTAAAGCTGTACAGCGTTGTCCATTAAAGGAAACACTACCTGAAATACATTCTGAAATTGCTAAATCTAAATCTGCATCCGGTAATATAATTCCTGGGTTTTTAGCTTCTAAACCTAAAACCAAACGTAGCCTGTTTTTTTGCGGATGGTTTTCTTGTATAGCATTTGCAGATTTACTATTACCAATTAGCGCTAAAACATCCACCAAACCTGTTTGCATTATTGGTGTTGCCAGAGTTCTACCTCTTCCGTAAATAATATTTACCACGCCTGCTGGAAAACTATTATGAAAAGCCTCTAATAAAGGTGACAATAATAAACAACCGTGTTTTGCCGGTTTAAAGACGGTTGTATTTCCCATAATCAAAGCAGGAATCAACAACGCAAAAGTTTCATTTAAAGGATAGTTATAAGGGCCTAAACACAAAACAACACCCAATGGACCTCTTTTAATATGTGCATAAACTCCGCTATGTTTCTCAAACTTTGCAGAATCTCTATCCATTTGTTTGTAATCTTCAATAGTATCGTAAATGTACGCTACAGTTCTATCAAATTCTTTTTCTGAATCTGGTAAAGATTTTCCGATTTCCCACATTAGTAATTTTACTATTTCTGCTCTTTTCGTTTTCATCTGAGCAACAAACTTTTCCATTGCGGCAATTCGGCCCTCTACCTTCATTGTTGGCCATAAACCCTGACCTCTATCATAAGATTTTACAGCTGCGTTTAAAGCATTAACACCCTCTTCTCCCGTTAAATTTGGCACAGTTCCTAAAAGTGTTGGTTGGTA
>Ga0206126_10005970_pt1 | contig 10959 bp, 6 predicted proteins | sample Helgoland_Spring_5_FD_148621 | JGI IMG/M metagenome (GOLD analysis project Ga0206126, IMG submission 148621) | Pelagic subsurface seawater microbial communities from Kabeltonne, Helgoland, North Sea - Helgoland_Spring_Bloom_20160412_1 | ecosystem: Environmental > Aquatic > Marine > Epipelagic ...
GTAGCGAGTGGATTAAGTCGTAACGATTTTGAAGAATTGGCCAAAAAGGAGCAAAAGTCGAGCGGGGGAGAGTCAAAGGAGACAGAGGAGAACGCGATGAAGGATGGACAGATTTGGCGGCGGAAAAGGGATACAAGCGGCGAATATGGGTACGAAAACCAAACTTGGTACAAAGTCCGAGTAAAGGGAGACGTGCTCGCCCTCGTACGGTTCAAACCCGGAGACGACCCCCAAACCCCGAGAATGGGATATGAAGCTGATCAGAACAAAACTGATTTTAAGATGGAAGACTACGAACGTGTCTCAGATAATGACATAGCGACTGCGGAGAAATACATGAAAAATTTGGACAGGTCCTTAGAAGAACAGAGGGGATCAAAGTCGCGCGAAGGAGAGTTCGAAGAGGAGGCAGAACCGGCCGCGAAAGAAGACCCGTACCACTGGGTCTCAGTTGAAGATGTGCCCGCTATGAAAACGGAGCGCAACACGCGAGTAAAAGTATCCTTTACTCGTAATGGGGGTAACATTCGAGCTTCCAACTTTTTTATGGGCAAAATAACTGATATTCACGAAGAAGATGGCGGGTTTTCTTTCGACGTAGACTACGACGACAAAACTACTAACCCAACTACAGAGGCTAGGGTGCCGATGCAATGGGTGCAGGTACGCAAACCCCAAGGCAGTGTGTACACGTTTGATACAAAGCCCGCGGAGGGTGGCGCGGGTTCCAGCGTGACCGGGGCAGTGGTTGGGGCTCTTGGATCCGCAATTCAAAAGTCGGGGACTGCAGTGGATAGCACGGTCGCTGGCACTGAGTCAAAGGAGACAGAGGAGACAGAGGGGACAATCGCAAGCGCCCCTACTGTTGACCCTCCAAATCTGTCTTCAGAGGCTATGAAAACGGCAGGGGGTGCGTATAATAATGACGTACTCAAGGGATCGACTGCTAATAAGCCATCGGCGCCGCCTGTAGAGTCCTATGCCGAACGGGCAGCGGCGGGGGCAAAGGCGGCGGAAGCCCAGAGGAAGCGGGAGACTAAACAGAAGGAAGCCAAGGAGGAAGCCAAGGATAAGGCGATTTCCGAAAAGCTATACGGTTTTTACGATGAACTAGTGTCTATCGGTAAACAGGTACGAACTATCTACGGCGATGCAATGAACACAGAAAAAGTTGATGCACTGGATCAATGTATGCGGGAAGTGGAAAAACACATGAAACAACGGGAAGATGTGTACAAAAAGGCTCAAGAGCTGCTGCGCGATGGCGTCCCTTTAGATGATCGGTACGGGGTCTTTAGCCAGTCTCGAATAGCATTGGGTCGCCTCAATGAAATATACGGTTCGAGAGACTGGAAAAGGGAACAACTTAAAGAAATCAAAACCAAGCTCCAGGTTGCGACAACCAAGGCAGCCAAGAAGGCGGAAGCCAAGACACCAAACACACTGACAGCCGAACAAACATCGGTATATGAAACACTAAAAAATATGACAGATTTCCAATTCGAAGCGAGGGTGAAAGGAGCCGGCGGTACGTTTACCGCCAACGTACAAGCTGTTGTGTTCATCGGGTCTGAAGGTACAACACACAAATTTACGGACGGGGAGAAAGTTTTCGAGTACACGTGGAATAAAAAGAATAAACGGGGAAAAGCAACGAAAAAAACTAAAAACGGTCCTCCTTTTCCTTTGCCTCCGAGTTTGGAAGGCAGAAATATTAAACAAATAGAAGGGAACTGGAAAGCAGGTCCTATTAATAGAATGTTTCGTGCGCTACTGTTTAAAGTCACTGAAGCCACTGAAGCCGTTAAAAAAAAATAAATTTGTTTTTTTCATTTACTGTGTGTTTTGCGGCCATTTGAGAGGGCTGTGCAGATTTGCCCCCAGTCTACCGAGAAGGGGGAGGCGGAGCTGAAGGCCGGGATGGTGCAGCTGCGGCACAGCGAGTGTTTCTTGCGGTCCGAGCACCACACGTCCGTCAAGTGAGTGGACCGGCATCGTTTCGAGCACCAGTCGCACTCCTGGAAGGTGTAGAGTTTTTTCCCCGTGGTGCTGTCCACGCAGCGCAGGCAGCATATGCTGTCGTTATGGAAGCTTCGGCCGCTGAGCGTCATGAAATTCGCGCACCCCGAGCAAATCGCATATATTTTATTTTTAAAGCAGAGTGCTCGACCTATTAGCGATATTTGAGTGAGTTTGGTGCGTTTGCAGTCCACCCCGTAGTGCTTGGCTTGGCGCAGCGCGCGCCCCGTCTTGATGCTCCGCGCGCCGGCGTTTTTTCGTTTGTTCGGCCGGTACTTGTTTTTTCTCGCGCAAAAAAAAGTTCGGGGGTCGGACGGGTCAATGAGCGCGTTGCTAAAACCAAACGCAATGAGACCGTTCGAGGCAGAAGAGCGGCGCTTCTCCGGGGTGAGGAAACTGCGGAACGATTGGCAGCACTCGCACACAGCGCAGACACCGCACAGGCGCGGGAGCTCCGTTTGCCCGTCTGGGACGTTAAACACGCGCCTTAAAGCCCGTATCTGCTGCACGGTCGTCTCCGCGTCCAGGGTCACGAAGTGGCACTGCCTTTTTCTGTGGAACGCCTCGGAGAGGTCGGCCACGTCCACGAGAACGTCGTCCCAGGAATACTTCTTCAAACAGGCGCGAAGCTTGGTCTTGGAACCGTCAAAGTAAAACGCCTCTCTGGCTGAGACGAGCTCTGTGGCGAGAGCGTTGAGCCACACGGCTCTTTTTTTGCATATCACGGCGCTATCCCCGGGGCGGAAGGCGAGCCCCCGCACCCAGTTTAAATCCACAAAGGCGTCGGTGTGGCGCAGGGCGGCCTTCCTGAGCGCACCCCAGTGGGGGGAGTGAATGTGTGCGGAGCTTTCGTCAAAGTGCTTTTCGCACTCCTGCGTGAGCTCTCTCTCCCAATCCCTTGCCCCCGGGCAGTCAAAGAGGCGGCGAATCTTTTGCTTGGAGACGTGCTGGAGGGTTTTGTCGAATCGCTCCAACGCATCCTCCGGCGGTCCGACAAGACTGCGCCTTGCGGTCTCCATGGCGGAGCGCACGAGTTCGCAGAAAGACGACCAGCCGTGGAACTCTGAGAGGACCTGGCGCAAGGTCTCGTTGGCGTTCACGCAGTAGATCAGCGCCTCCTTCAAACAAAAAAAGAGACTCTGGTGATATTTGTGGCGGAGCATGTGCCCAATGAGACCGGAGGAGGACGTCGGAGCGGCGCTCCCCGACCGCTGAGTGGTTGGGAAAGTGCGGAGGAGCGCGTTTCGCGACGCCAAAGGGGCACTGGTCGCCCCGGGGAACGACCCGAGCACGGAGCACCACACGCTGCACCTGAGGAAGCGTCTGGCTGTTGCGTGGCAGTGCATACTGCTCGAGATCTCATCAATGAGTGACCGAAGTTGACAACGATTGGGGCAGATAAGGTGGAGGAGATTCGAGACAGGGCATTTTTTGAGTGCCGGAAGGGGAACGGGGTAGAAAAATGGAATGCTCACGACAAGGTGTGAAAACTCATGCAACACCGCGGGAGACGTGGCGGGCGTCTCAAAGTCCGGTCTCTTCGGGTTTTCCCACAAGCAGTGCTGGTACAGCGAGATCTGGGTGTTCTTCCAATGTGCAATGTCCGGGTCCACTTTGCCCCGCGCGTTCTCGCGCAGCGTCTCGGCCAGCACAACGGCGGCTTCGGCGTTTTGAGGGGCACCGGGCGCACCCCACGAACGGGGGTGTAGTTTGGGATGCGCCACGAATAATTCTGAGGGGTTCTCGGAACAACTATTCGTGGCGCACTTCATAAAAAAGAACCAGAGGACGACGAGCTGGACGAGGAGGCTCCCCCGTTGCCCCGCGCGGCGGTGGGGTCTACGTCGGGCAATGGATACCCTTTTTCTTGGCACCAGTATCGCCGTCGCGTGCCGTCTGGAAGCACCGCGGACATGGCTGCGTAAGAGTTTTCGCGGTGTTGGAGCACCGGGAGAGCAATTCCTTCCCATCTATCCGCCCTGGTGCAGAGCATATCCTCCCAGCGATATTCTCCGGGGCAGTCCACAAAATTTGCATGCTTTTGCAAAGTTGAACTGCGGACAAACCCCGTGCGGTCCATGCGCAGACGAAGTAGCTGGGACGTGGCGGTGTGGCGCATGCACATGAGACACATGAGGGAGTTGGTTTTTTTAACATGTGGCAGGTAGATCGACGGGTTGACACCTCTTTTCTTCGAGATGCGCACGGATTCGCAGTGCTCGCGCATTTGGCACACGTCCGGGGAAGTGGGGGAGCACTCTTTCAGAAACTCCTCCTCCTCTTTGCGCCGGAACCGAGGCAGCTCCACGCGATACTTGTCGATCATGACGGAGGTGGCCAAGTTGAACGGTGTGTCTCCGGACTCCGCGTCGAGAAGCCCGTCCACTTCGGCTTCCAACCACGCGTCGATGCCTGAGTGGTGCTGCGTGCGGTTGAACGCCGCCGTCTCGGCGGCGATGGTTTCGTCCGACTGCGCGACGCTCTCCATCGTCAGGATTTCCGGAAATGTCTTGGGTGTCACCCGGGATTTGCAGTGCTCAAATTTTGCCTCCAACTCCTTTCTCTTTACCTCCGCCGCGACCGCGGAATCGCTCGACGACCGCTGTTCCTTGACGGCGCGCCGTCGCGCGCGGTCGCGCGCGTTTTTGCGCGCGCGCTTCTCGGCTTCCGTCATTTTGACCACCTCAGCTCTTTTTTTCGCCGCCGGTGCTGCTGCCCTTGCCGCCGCCGCCGGTGCTGCTGCCCTCGCCGCCGCCGGTGCTGCTGCCCTCGCCGCCGCCGCCGGTGCTGTCGTTGAGGGAACCACGGGGACCATCCGGAGCGTCGTCTGCCGCTTCTTCTTCTTCTTCTTCTTCTTCCGCTTCTTTTTCTTCGGTGTATTCGCCTCGCCGGTGGGCGTCTGCACGTGCCTGCGCTTTGCGGGCGCGTGTTCAACGACCGCGGCGGCCAGTGGGGGGGTGCTCATTATATCTGCGTAAATCCACGCCTGGGTGGGATATAGTGCGCGTGTGTCCAGTTTTGGGCGAAATCTGTCTTTGTGGGCACACAGTAATGTTATGCACCGAAACGAACTTTTTAGTAAGCTTACACACGTGGAAAACGCGACCGACCACGATCTATTTTTGTGGAGTCTGTACACCACTCGAGTGTGCGTGTGCGTGGTGCTGCTGTTCCTCTTCCGATCCAACCGCGCCTGCAGGCTCAAGCGGCAGATTTTCACGCCCTGCACGGACCACGTATGGATTTTCGCCGAGGTGATGCTGTGCGCGGCGCCTCTTTCGGAGCGCCCGCCCCTCCAAAGCATGGCACTGGCGATCTTAAACTTTGTTCCGGTGCCCCTGTTCGTGATGGCGGCCGAACAGGGGGAGAGGGGGATGTGCGCGTGCTGCGTGCTGTTCGCGCTGCTGCAGCGCTCGGCCATGGCCGTGGTCGTGGGCGGGGCGTACGCCCCCCTGTTCCTGCTGGCGTGCCGCCCGCTCTGGGTCGGGGCTGCCGTGTACGCGGAGGACGTAGAACACGATAGAAAACATAGAAAAAAGAAAGACAGAATGTTTGTTGTTTGATCTTTTAGAAGTGTAAGGCGAAGTCCGTCCGCGCCGCGCGCCCCTCGATCCTGGCAGGGGTTAGGAATTGCAGTGTATGAGCGTTGTCGTTTTGGGGCTTGTACATACCTTTTTTCATTTTAGGTGCCTTTAACAAACCTTGCATGATAGCTTCGTGTATTTGCCACTTTGTGATGGCGTTGGGTGTTGCTTCTTTGTCGTCGTGATGAAGATCGCGACTCAGCACGTATCCAAAATCCATAACGCTCGTGCCTAACAATTTTGTTTTCTGATCTCTGATCCATTTGTACACAGAAGAACCAAGGTAAATGATGCCAGCGGCACCAGCGGCGCCGCCAACGACGATAAGTGGCGCATGAAGACGGTTGGGCAGGTTTTGAAGAAGCCAATCGGGCAGGCTACACAGGCTGTCGATAACATACTCTGGTGTTTTCCCCGCTAAACTTAGCATGTAGTCGTAGAGTTGACGTATACCGTGTGTATACTGCGTGTCAAGTGAGAGAAGACGAGCACTACCACTAGGAGCTATGCTACCAGCTGTATCCACTACTGTCGCGTACGCGGCTTTTATCGTTTCCAAAACCTCGTCCCACGGCACAAACTTGAATCCGGTACTAGTCCACTCTGCAACTGTGATGCTAATGGTCTCCATGGCACCCCCCGCCCTCTCAATGGCTAAGTCCATGGCTAGTTTTGCGCCTGTTGGTATCCATGTTGCCGCATAAGCTCCGATGGCAGCGCCGGCTTTGCCAATGATGGCGGTTGTTTGTCCGGCCGCATAAGCTCCGACGGTAGCGCCGGCTCCGACGGCTTTGCCAATGATGGCGGTTGTTTGTCCGGGTGCAATTGCACCGGCGACGGCAGCGCCGGCAACACCGACTTTGCCAATGATGGCGGTTGTTTGTCCGGGTTTGCCGATTTCCTCCTCTTTAGGGCGCTTGCCCAAGCGAACAATTCTGCAGTATTTGTAGTCGGAAACATCTTCTCCCCAGTTATACCACGAGTAGGCGGCTCCAGCAGCGACTCCTAAGCCAATCACCTGGGTAGAAAGGTCCAAGGTCGTGTCTCCAAGACTAAACAAATACTGCCCGTATTCCCACATCGCGCCAATAGTCGGTCCAGCAGCCGTATAGCCGGCGCGCTCCAACCACAGCTTTGCGGACATCTTTTTGTCCATAAAAAGAACTTTGCCCGCCTCGTCGTCCATTTTGTCCAAAATTTTTGAGTGCCACTCTTTCGTGTTGCACAACGCCAGCTCACCTTCTTCCAGATCCGCAACGTCGTAGGGCGTGAATTGTTTGAAAACCCTTGAAACCGCCGCTGCGGGGTTCAAATAGTGTTGCGCATACTTGCGCAAACGATAAAATTGGCACGATTTATTGACTACGACCCATTTCCATCTGTTGAGTGCTTCTTTGAACGAGTACGTGTAGACCCCCGCTGTGTTTATCAATTTTAAACCCGCCCTTTTTTGTTCGGCAGTCAGCGCCGGTTGCGGAGTCTCAGTACCAAACTGAAGTTCGTTGCCCACCACCTGAACTGCCTCTCCGTGCAACAACTTCTTTTGCAGCGGGTTTAACTGGAAAACAGTCTGTTCCATCCGATTGTACCCGAACAGACAGTCGAGTTTCAAGTCTTTAAACTGATTGTCGGTAAAGAGTTTGCGGGTCAACCCGCTGTCCTTGATACCTATGTACTTGTCCCACACACCACTGTTTAGAACTTCAGCAAATCCACGTTCATTGTAGGCTGAGCTATATACACCAGCTCCGGGAACCAACCCGCTCGGGTTGCCCCCCTTCGGCGTTAACACATTTATAATCTCGTCTGCAACTGCCCGTTGTTTCGATTCTTCTGTTTCTTCGTAACTGATCATTTTTTTTAAGCCCGTACTAAGACGTTGTAAGATTCCCTCTTCTTTTGGGGTGACGCCATTTTCGATAGCATCTTTTACCTGCTGCTCCAGCACCCCTCCAAGTTCAAGCCGGGGATTGTCATTTCCTTGCTTATACTCCCATTCGCATGCTAGGTCTAGCAACGATTTCCTATCAACCTTGTTATTTGGACCCGTAACCTTGCGTTTCGTTGTAACAATGTTTTGGAATTCCTCGGAGGGCATCTCATCTTTCAGAAGTTTCAGCATTTCAACATTTTGAGCGCTTGCGGCCACTTCAACGTAAGTGCTCTTCTCGTCAAAGTTAAACTTCTGTTCTGTCACGAGCTTATATTGCCATTCCTTTGGCTTTAACCCGCTTTTCAGCTCTTGCAGCAACCTTTTGGCTTTGTCGTTCGTCCTCTGAAAAATATGCCAAAACAGCAGTTGCCATTGATCGTTCTTCGTAACCGCCTCTTGATACGTTTCTACTTGTTTTCTAGATATTAATATGCTCGCCGCTTTCCTACCACCGGACATTTTGATTATGTGCCGAAAATCGCGTAAACGGTCGTAGGTTTCACCTGACTGAACTGTTTCATCTTTCAGGTTCATAAGATTGTCAACCATGTCAATAACGGTCATTGGTTTTCCATACTTTCTCGTCACAGTATTCACACCGGGTCCCAAAATCTTAATTGCTCGCCGATCCTTTGCCTTGGTCACCTTTGCGTCGTAGTCGTCGCCAAGGTCCACCAACGCGTCAATACAATCCATAAAGGGACCGTCTACTTGCATATCTTCTACGTTTCCGTGAGGGTTGTCGGGCAACACATAAAAAAATGGCATCATGATGGCCGTTTCACCTTCCAGCGCGTCGCCCTCTTGTGTGACTACTACGCTGCACTTCTCCTCTTCTTCCTCTTCCTCCTCCTCCTCCTCCTCTTCCTCCTCGTCCTCCTCCTCGTCCTTGCTCTCATCCTCGTCCTCGTCGTCCTCTTCCTCCTCTTCGTCCTCTTCCTCCTCTTCTTCGTCCTCTCCAAAGACACTCATAGAGGTTATGCGAATATCATCCAATAGCTCGTCAAAATAAGAACGTTGATTCATCTCTTGTCCCATTAGCCGAACGCGGTGAGCAGCTGTGTTTGTGTAAAGATCCCCCAACAAACCTGTCTCGAGATCCGTTGCGGATCTTCTTTCCTCTATTTGAATCCAACCCATGGTTCGTTTTAACGTCAGATTGCGAAAAGCGGTTTCTTCGAAGCCTTCGTCATTTTTCTTCTCCGCCATGTTTTGTTGTCGATGTCTGCACATAAAACCTCGCCGCGGCATTTATACTCAGATCCTTTTAACTCTCGGGCGACAGCCACAAGTTGGCCGCAATGATGGCGCTCAGCAGAATTTTCGCCGTCAGGCTGAGCACGATGTAACTGGACTCGGCGCACTCGCGCGCCGGGAGCCCGAAGCAGCGCCGGTGGCTGCACCACCACCGGTTGCGGCAGCACTTCCACGGCGGGTCCATGCCCTCCCCCGCTTCCTGCTGATAACACAATCTATGGAGGAAATCTACCGCTTGGACCACCGCAAAGCTCGAAAACAAGCCCAGCATCGAGTACACGATGGCAAACACAAAACGAGGAGGGCCGACGCCGCCCTCCTTCTCGGCCTGGCTGGCCGACTGCTGGAACGAGTTGATAATAATAACGAACACGCCGACCATCTGCACCCACCCCACGAAATGCAGCAGGAACGCGGGCGCGAAATTCTCCCGGCGGTACTTCCCGGTAATCATGTTCTTCTCGAGCAGCAGCTCGGCCACCAGACCGCACATCTGGCAGCAAAACGTCAAAATAGCCACAGAGAGCACCGTTTCCCAAGAGCGAATGTTCAAAGTAAAGCTGATCGCAAGGATCATTACCGTCGCCGAGAAGGAGTACTCTACGAACCTGGTGCTGTTGACCCCGGCTTGAATGTCGCGCACGTACGTGCTGACGATCTCCTCGTCGCCGCCCGGGGTCATGACGCGGTCGTACTGGCAGCAACCGCAGAATAGTCGCGCGATGCAGGGGCGCAAATTTCTCTCCAGCGAATTCACAAAGGGCCGGAACATCTGGAACACGAACGACAACAGGCTGAACGACAGCACCAGCCACACCATGTCGAGAGACCCGTACTCGATCTCCGTGGTGTAAATATCGAACGTGCCGTCGTTGCTCGTGGTCACCTCGATTTTGGGGCTCGGCATGGCGCACTGCGGCGAGTGTTTGCACGCGTCGCCCGACCCGTTGGTTCCGGTGGTGTTCTGCCACACGGTGATCTGCTGCGTCAGGGGACGAGACAGCTCCACCTCGTCGGTCAGGACGATGCTCAGCAGCACAAAGAACACAACGCCGTGCAGCATGGCGGCCGCGTTGTTCAAAATCAACACGCACGAGCGCGTGCGGCCGCAGCAAGACACCGTGCACTCGGGCTGCTCAAATCCGTCGTCCTCTCGCGGGTACCCGCCGTAGGTTCTCGAGACGTTGCAGTCGTCCTCAGAGCCGTACACGGTGTCAATGAGCTGCGTGCAGCAGGGCTTGCGCACCGGCACGGCCAGTGCCGTCGTTTTCGTGAAATCACTTTCGAGCGACTCATTTGCATCTGCGGGAGGGGCGGTGGGCACACGGCGGCGTTGCATTTTTGGAAAGGTGTCAACAAGAAGCGAGGGCATCACATATATACACCATCAAAAACAAGAAACGCATCAGTAAAAGTCGCTATAGTTTGTAATAATGACGGTGCCGAAAATCTCGTCTTTCATAATATCCCCAAAGAGGTGGGTGGCAAGACCGTTCTGCGGAGGCGCGCACTGACGCTCCTGCTCGTACTTCGGGAGATAGCCCGAGTTGTATACCACCACGCCTCCGCCCACCACGCCGCGCACGTCCAAAAACCCGTACTCGGCGCAGGCGATGTCACCTGCAGAAAGCTTACACTGCAGGTTCATTACCGTGGGCGGTGCGGTTGTGAACATGTCGGCGCCCGCGTCGATGTCGTGCGGTATCACGTACGCCTTTCCGTCAACCAGCGCGGCGGAAAACTCGTCGCAAAACACTTGGCGCACCCACTCCGGCATGTGTGTTGACTTCTCGTCCTTTGTTTCGTTTTGCGCGCCTTGCGTGTTTTCAATACCGCGCGGCACGCGCGACTCTGACATAACTACCACGCGCAAAGTTTTGGCGGTAAAGGGGCGGAATCCCCCCCCCCGCACCTCCCCTACAGTGTCCGTATAGAGTAATGTACTTGTAACGTACGTTACCACCACCTGCGTTCGGGTCTCATCAACGAAAGTTAGAAAAGAAGCAAGAAAAGAAGAGAGAGATCTTAGCACAGCTACATACCTACTCGGACCCCCAGAGATATTGAGTTTTGGTACACTTATGTACTTAAATTGTATGTTAGGGGAATGGCGAGATCACCAATGATTCATCTTATACCCACTCAACAGATTCGAAATAAAATATA